>JAEEGL014334872.1_pt1 | contig 95081 bp, 72 predicted proteins | sample 9134231 | NCBI WGS metagenome assembly JAEEGL01 (sample SAMN16246548, study PRJNA631951) | gut metagenome | biome: gut microbiome; feature: rumen; material: fiber-attached | host: Bos | place: Iran: Karaj | collected 2018-10 | reverse complement strand
TACAACAGATACTGATGTAACAACAGAGTCTACAACAGACACAGACGTAACAACAGAATCTACAACAGATACTGACGTTACAACAGAGTCTACAACAGATACTGACGTTACAACAGAGTCTACAACAGATACTGACGTTACAACAGAGTCTACAACAGACACAGACGTAACAACAGAGTCTACAACAGATACTGATGTTACAACAGAGTCTACAACAGACACAGACGTAACAACAGAGTCTACAACTGAGTCTGAAACAACAACTACAATCCACGTTCCTGAGGGAGCAATCATCTGGGACGGCGATGAAGCTGTTGGTTACGCTGGCGATACAGTAACAGTTAAGCTCATAGTTAAGAATCCGAACGGTGCTGATGTACCTGTTTCAGGTGCTAAGTTCGCAGTAGATACACCTACTGGCTTCAACGTAGTTGACGCTTCCGGTTCTGACGCTTACAGCGCTGATCTTACTGAGTCAGGCATAGGCTACAAGTTTACAACAAATGACGGATCTGCTATCAATGCTGCTGATGGTTCAGTAGTAGCTGAGTTCCAGATCAGTATTCCTGAGAATGCTAAGGCTGGCGATTACACAGTAGACTTTACTGATGTAAGAGTTAACGGTGATGCAGGCATTAATGTTACTAACTACGTAATCGTACTTCCTGGTAACATTAAGGTTATTCCAAAGCCGGTTGATAAGACAACTTATGCAGTTCTCGACACAACATACGGCTTCTACTTCAGCCACGATAACGGTAAGACAACAGGTCGCGGATTCTCAACCGATATGGTTAAGTCTATCAAGATCATTGATGTTGTTGATGGTATCGAGACTGAGAGAGAAATCGACAGATCACTCATCAACTTCGGCGGTGCAACACCTGCAAGCGTATTCACAGCAGATGGCATAACAGGTAAGAGCCTCGACGAATTCAAGTATGAGATCCCTGTATACTACGGCGAAGAACCGCTCCTCGACAAGGATGGCAACCAGTGCACAGTAACTGCTTACATCGGCGTTAAGGGTGATTCAGACCTCGATGGTATGGTTCTCATGTTTGACGCTTCAAGCACTCTTAAGTACTTCACAGCAATGTCAAGTGGTAAGGCAGCTAGAGAGACATTGTTCTCAGACAGCAAGCTCGTAAGCGGACCTGATGATATCCTCGACGACTTCTGTGCATTCCTTGCGAATGTAACAGCAGATGAATATGATCCCGACAACTGGAGCAAGACTAAGGAGAACAGAACATTCCGCGCAGATGACGCAAGTGCTATCCTTAGATACTACACCAGAATGTCAACACTTACAGCTCTCGGTGAAGTTGATGACGACACCAAGCAGGCTGAGTGGGATACAATTTGTCCTGACAGAGCAAAGTCAAAGGCTTGAGTTTAACTTAGGCTAACAATAAAGAAAGCAGACCTTCGGGTCTGCTTTTTTTATTCCATATTTTGTGGATTGACACTGCACTTGCTGAGTGTTATAATGTCTGATAGAAAGCGGAAAAACAGGCGCTTGACAAATATGTACAAAGCACCCTCAATATATTAGCAGTTTTGCCGTTTTGGTTGTGTAATAAGCACAAAAATGAACTTGATTAATCGTCAATAATTTTTGAAAAAAATACACAGTATTGCTTGACTTATCAGTATTTATGTGCTAAAATGGAGTTATGAATTTTTGGGTGAAGTGTATCCATTTGCATATACTAAGCCAAAAATGCACCCGAATAAGGCTTTCATTGTACAAAACGGAGACAACTTCGGGTAAAAAATATGTTAGAGAGGTATAGAACAATGAAGAACTCATTATTCAAGAGAGCCGTTGCGACAGTAGCCGCTGTTCCGCTTGCTCTTACGCAGAGTCTGACTTGCTCATTCGCTGCATCTGATGTTTCAGTTCCTGTAAGTGTAGCAGCTGCTGAAGACACAGACACATCATTCACACTCCAATCTCTCCTTCACATTGCTCCTGACGATGAAGATCAGTACTCCGACTGGAACTTCACAGCGTCAAATGCAATCGACAAGCTTCTTGCTGAAGGCAAAACAGCTGGAAACATCAATCTTTCAAGCATTTTTGATGTTGTTGCTGCAAATGCTGGTCAGTATAAGGAGATCGCAGAGCACATAATCGCAATTACTACAGAGACAAAGTATGAGATCAATGAAAATGGAGATATCGTTCTTTCTGCTAAGGTAGGCAATATCTCAGCTGCACTCAGTGAAGTATTCAAGAATTCTTTCGGACTTCTCAATGAGAAGCTTGCTGAAAAGTACTGCGCTCCCGAGCTCAAGAATATCGATTATACACAGGTTAAGGCTTCAGGAAGCATTAAGATCGTAGTTGGTTCTTCTGATCTTGCAGCAAGAACTAAAGTGCCCGTAACATTTGGATTTACTCCTGATGAAACAGGCAAGGAGCTCGGCACTGCTGAATCTATTGACTATATCTACAATAAGCTCCAGGAGTACAAGCAGGTTGCTTATGCTGCAATCGATGCTGCTACTTCTGACTTCGATAAGGCTGCTGCTAAGGCAGATGTAGATGACAACATCGGCAAGTACGAGAGACTTACAAACTTCCTCACAAGAAATCTTAATAGAGTTCTTACAGAGACAAAGTCTGCTGAGTATGATAACGTAGCTGCTCTTATTGCAAGACTTAACAGATCTAAGTTCTTACAGAGACACAATAAGCAGATCCCTGAAAACGGTGCTGCTATTGCTGAAAGCAAGAAGGTTCAGAAGCTCTATAACAAGGCTAAGAACTTCTTCAACAAGAACGCTAAGCCTTACACACTCGATATCGAGGCAAGCGAGCTCGGTGCTTTTGCTGATTCACTCTATGGAATCAAGACTGAGACTGTAAAGGGTAATGCTTCTTTCGTTGCAAACTTCCCTGAGGATGAGTTTGAGGCTCTCGACGCTTACTACGCTGAACAGGGCGAAGAGGTTGATCACGAGAACACTTACAAGCAGGTTATCGTTAATGTTGATGCAAGTAAGATCGATGGCAACAGCTTCACAGTTGATGTAAAGATCAAGAGAAACCTTGTTACAAAGCCTATCGAGACTACAACAACTACAACAACTGAGACTACAACAGATACTGATACAGAGTCTACAACTTCTGAATCAGAAACAGAAGAGACAGAGTCTACAACAACTACAACAGAAACAGAAGTGACTGAGTCTACAACAACTACTACAGAAACAGAAGTAACTGAGACTGAGACAGTAACAGAAGTAACTGAGACTGAGACAGTAACAGAAACTGAAACTGTAACTGAGACAGAGACAGAGACTTCAGGTTCTACTGTAACTGAGACAGAGACAGAGACTTCAGGTTCTACTGTAACTGAGACAGAGACAGAGACTGACTCTTCAACAACTGTAACAGAGACAGAGACAGTAACTGAGACAGATACAGAGACTGACTCTTCAACAACTGTAACAGAGACAACATCTGAGACAACTGAGTCTACAACAGAAACAGTAACTGAGACAGAGCCTGTTGTAACACTCGCACTCGTTGGTACACCTTACGTTAACAACGAGGGTGATGCTGATAAGAGCGGCTTCGTAGCTAAGTATGGTTTCTATACTCAGATCGACAAGGCATTCTCATTCAATCAGGTTGAAAAGCTTGAGCTTACAATCATGTACAAGCAGGATATTGTTGATACAGACGGAAAGGTTAAGACTGTTTCAAGAAAGACTGCTATCGACATTTCTGACAAATTCAACTACGGCGAGGCTACTCCCGGAAGCGTATTTGACCTCACAAAGGCTCAGAAGTCACAGTTCAAGTATGAGCTCGCTATCTATGCTGCAGAAGACATCTATGCTCCTGCTGAACTCGGCGGAGAAGTAATTCTTGCTAAGGGCACAAAGCTCACAAACGACTTCGATGAAGACATCCTTGTACCTGTTTACATCGGCGTTAAGGGTGATGCTGACCTCAACGGTAAGATCACATCTGACGATGCTTCACTTGCACTTAGATTCTATACACAGCTTTCTAAGCATGATGCTGATTCAACTGCTGTTCAGCTTTCATCAAATGTTATAGCTAAGGCTAAGGACGCAGAGGGTAATGATATAGATGATCCTAACGGACTCTATGACAACTTCGCTGCATTCCTTATCGATACATACACAGACTATGCTGGAGCAATTCCAGCAGAGGAAAACTGGAGAGTAGGTAAGAAGGATATGTTCGCTGGCACAGGCAGCAGAAAGTATGATGCTACTGATGCTTCTTACATCCTCAGATACTACACATGGGCTTCAGGCCAGGGCGACAAGGTACTCACTATTGCTGATCAGGCTGCAGGCTGGGATTACGCAACAGGTAAGGCAGCTGAATAATTCAGCTTGACAGAATAATCAATTATTAAGAATGTTTAGCCTGCCGTCCCTCAGGCGGCGGGCAACATATAAAACAATCTGAAAGGAAAGAATTACAATGAGAAAGAATAATCTGAAAAAGGTATTCGCTGCTCTTGCTATGTCAGCAGTAGCAGTATCAGCAACATCAGTAGCTGCTTCAGCTTCTGATTACACAGACGCTATCAGAACAGGCCAGGCAAACGAGGCTGTTGAGTACAACGCTTCTGCTTACAAGGCATCTTCTGCTTACCAGAGTGCTGATGGAGCAACAATCACTCCTACAATTTCAATCGATAAGGTTGAGGTTAAGGAAGATGGCGCTGCTGGCTCTACAGTACCTGTTAAGTTCAAGGTTTCCGGAGCAAGCGGCAAGTACGCTTCAGTTGGTGTTCACTTCGTATATGACCAGAGACTTACAATCGGCAACATCACACAGCCTAAGTCAATCGTTAATGATGAAACAGGCGATGAGACATATGTAGGTTCAAGCGGACTTTCACTCAGCCAGTCAAAGATCGAACCCGGTCTTGCTTTCTTCGCATTCATGGGTAGCGACAACAATGGTCAGGATGGTGAACTCGTTACTGTAAGATTCACACTTCCTGAGGACGCTAAGGGCGGCGATCTCTATCCTATCGGTGTTGAGTTCATGTCCAACGCAACAGCTGAAGATGGTTTCGGTGATGTTCCTCGTACAGATGCTGGTAAGCTCATGCAGGCTTATGTATTCACACAGGGTATTGAGAACGGTTACATCTCAGTAGTTGGTGAAGAGCCTTCTTCTGAGGAAGAGTCTTCTGAGGCTTCATCTGAGGAAGATACAACAGCTGAAGATACAACAGCTGAGGATAACACAGATGCAACAAACGCTGAGGAGACAACAGGTGCTCAGACAACAGCAGCTGGTTCTACAACAGGCGCAGCAGCTACAACAACACAGAAGGCTGAGGATTCAGTTCCTACAGGTGTTGCAGGCGTAGGCGTTGCAGTTGCAGGTCTCGCAGTAGCAGTTGGTACAGCATTCGTTCTTAGAAAGAAGGAAGACTAATTAATTAGTCGCTGTAAAAGCTAAATAATCAAGGCTCTCCGAATGGAGAGCCTTTTTCTATCAGTATACATCTTTGCGAATGGGTGGTGTGTAGTTCACGCCGCCCATTCCGTCTATATCAGCGCGTTTCATCGCGCCGAATATCCTGTCCTTGAAACCGGGATCGCGGTGTTCGAGTTCGCGGATAAGTTCTTTTGTGCGCTGCCTGTTGGTGTGACCGTCGGCAGGACAGGGTGACTTGACAATGGGAAGTTCCGAACGCCTTGCTGCCCTGCGGATATCCTTTTCAGGAGCGAGAAGAAGCGGCCTTATCATATAGAGGTCTTTCTTGGCAAGATGTGTGACAGGGGAGTAGCAGCCTATTCGCCCCTCAGTGAAGAGGTTCATTATGAAGGTCTCGACAGTATCGTCGTAGTTATGACCGAGGGCAATCTTATTACAGCCGAGAGCAACTGCTTCATCGTGGAGCGCTCCGCGCCGCAGGTGTGCGCACAGACTGCACGGATGTTTTTCCTTGCGGACATCAAAGACAATGCTGCCTATCTCTGTGAGTATGACTTTATGTTCAATGCCGTATGATTCACTGAGCCTTGTGACGGCGCTGAAATCTCCGGGAGTTCCTCCAAACTGTGGATCAAGAGTTACTGCTGTTATCTTATAATCTATACCGATGAAACGGCGCAGCTGAGCGAGTCCGGAAAGAAGAACAACGCTGTCCTTTCCGCCTGAGACTCCGACACAGATGTGATCGCCGTTCTGTATCATATCATATTCCTGAATTGCTTTGCGCATATAACCGAGTATTTTCTGCATAATATCCTCCTTTTTCAAGTATTATAACATATAATCATGAAAATAGCAATGAGAAAACTTCTCCGGAAGCTGTATCTGAAATAAATTATGGTAATTTTATGGTCTAAAGCACCCAAATCTTGCGCAATTTTCAGAAATTTGTGCTCAAACTATTGCAAATCTTAACGGAATGTATTATAATATGAATAGTAAGCTATCGGTAAAAATCTGACTATCATCTGATAGTCCCTCGGCCATCGGAGCCGTTCAGTTTAAAGGAGAGAGGAATTGAAATGACGCCACAGCTAAAGAATCTGTTGATAATTCTTGGAGCTATTGCAGTAGTGCTCATCCTCGCTATACTGCTGTTCAGTGGTAACAGCCGTTTTCGCAGGATAATGAGTGCTTTTCTTGAGGACAGCGGCGCTTCGCGTCAGCCTGCAAGGGCAACTCATAACGGTGTTGCTCAGCGCTATGCTCCTCAGCCACAGGAGGAAGAAGAGGTGCAGAAGAGTACCTCAGAGCCTATAGTTGTAATGGCAACTCTCATACGAAAAAGTGACGACCGCCTGCGTATAATTGAGAGTACCGGACAGGAACGCATTGTCGATCCATACTATGAGCTCGTATTCGTTACAAACAAAGGACGCAAGCTGAAGATCGAGTGTTCAGCGCAGGCTTATGACAGAGTACCGTTCAATCAGCAGGGCTCTCTTACATACAAGCGCAATGCACTTGTTAAATTCAAGATCTATGGTGATATGATCTACAATTGACAGAATCATGGCGGCGATATGCCGCCTGTGTTTTTTCTTGACAGAAAATAAACAATCCGGAGGGGCTATGGTCAATTTCAATAATGAGTGGGATAAGCTGCTTGAGGGTGAGTTTGATAAAGACTATTACCTGAAGCTCCGCGCGACTCTGATAAATGAGTACCGCACACAGCGAATCTTCCCGAATATGTACGATATTTTTAATGCGATGAAGTATACCTCATACAGCGACGTGAAGTGTGTCATCATAGGGCAGGACCCTTATCACGGCGAAGGTCAAGCTCACGGTCTGAGCTTCTCTGTGCGAAAGGGTATCGCTCCGCCGCCGTCACTCGTGAATATCTTCAAGGAGATAAAGGACGACGTCGGTATAGACAATCTCGGCAAGCACGGTGAGCTGACAAAGTGGGCAAAAGACGGCGTTCTGCTGCTCAATTCAGTTCTGACCGTCCGCGCGGATCAGGCAAGAAGCCACCGCGGTCTCGGCTGGGAAAACTTTACGACAGATGTTATCAGACTTCTTAATGAGCGTGAAAAGCCGATGGTGTTCATGCTCTGGGGCGGCGACGCAAAAGCTAAACAGCAGTTCATTACTAACAGTCATCATCTTGTGTTAAGAGCAGCGCACCCGAGTCCGCTTTCAGCGTACAACGGATTCTTCGGCTGCAGACACTTCTCGAAAGCGAACGCCTTCCTGCGCTCAAACGGTATGAGCGAGATAGACTGGTCAATAGATTAAGGAGGCCACAATGTACGTAAAGGATATTTTCAAGAAGAAAACAGTATTTTCATTTGAGGTATTCCCACCGAAAAAGACGAGCTCGATAGAGGTTATCTACAATACTCTCGATGAGCTTCACGACCTCAGACCGGACTTTATAAGCGTTACTTTCAGTGCCGGCGGAAGCAGCAACAATGTTCTTGCCTGTGACATCGCTTCGCGTATCAAGGAGAACGGAAACGTTCCTATGCTCCATCTTCCTTGCATAAACTACACGCGCGAGGAGATAGATGCTACTATAAACGAGATCAAGTCACGCGGAATCGAGAATATTCTTGCTTTGCGCGGTGATCTTAATCCGGATATCCCGCCTAAGAAGGACTTCCGCTATGCGAGCGACCTCATTACATACATAAGACAGAGCGGTGAATTCGATATTGCGGGTGCCTGCTATCCTGAGAGCCATCCCGACTCGATGTCTCTTGGAGAGGATATACAGAATCTGAAGAAAAAGGTAGAGGCTGGTGCGGATCACCTTATCAGCCAGCTTTTCTTTGACAATTCCTCATTCTATGAGTTCCTGTGGAAGGCAAGAGCTGCCGGTATCAATGTTCCGATCGAAGCCGGTATCATGCCCGTTGTAAACAAGAACCAGATAGAGCGTATGGTAACTACCTGCGGTGCAAGCCTTCCAAAGAAGTTTGTAAAGATAATGCAGCGCTTTGAACACAGTCCGGAGGCACTGCGTGATGCCGGAATAGCATATGCTGTAAATCAGATCGTTGACCTCGCGGCAAGCGGCGTTGACGGAATACACCTTTACACAATGAACAATGCCTATGTTGCTCGTAAAATAACAGAGGCTGTTTCGGGGATAATCAACATTGATCGCGATTGACCACATCGACAAAGACGAAGCTGCACGTTACATGGGCGTAAGGGAGGTACCGGCGGATAATATCGCTGTACTCCTTGAACGTTGCGAGAAACGCGTTCTCGAGGTCATCAGGCCTAATTACGTGTACCGTGAAGTAGCACTTGAGCCAACGGATAACGGTATACGTGCAGACGGCATGAACGATCTGCTTACCGGCAGTGATATAGCGCGACATCTTACAGGCTGTACAAAGGCTGTGATATTTGCGGCAACGCTCTCGGGTGAAGCTGACAAGCTGATAAGACAGGCTGCGGTCACTGATGTAGCGGAATCCTTTGCGATAGACTGCCTTTGCAGCGCCGCTGTGGAACAGGTTTGCGACAAGGCTGAGGAAGAGATATTTGTGGCTATAAATGCTCCTTACAGAACGTGGAGATTCAGTCCAGGTTACGGAGATCTTCCGCTCGGTATACAGGGGAGCTTGCTAAGGATGCTGAACGCTCAGCGTCGTATCGGACTTACTGTGACTGACAGTATGCTCCTTATCCCGTCGAAATCCGTCACAGCGATAATCGGTATATCAGACAGTCCTGTCGCGCGCGGAAAGCATGGTTGCGGCAGCTGTAATATGCGTGAAAATTGTGCTTACCGCAGGGGCGGTAACACCTGCAAAATGCGAACTTGATGTTAACAAAATATTACTTATACCTAATTAACAAAGTGTTGTTTTTTAAGTCTCAGAATTGTGATATTCTGACTATAAAACGTCCTTATTTATATGAAAAATGGATATTGACAGTGTGTTCATAAAAATGCTATAATATAGAAAAGTGTGTGAATTTAATACCCTGCCGTTTATCCTATCAGGGCGTAGAAGGAGTTTAGCTAATGAAAAAATTAAAGTCATTCCTTTCTGCCGTATTTATGCTTGCCGTGACCTTAGCTGCAACCGGCTGCGGAAGTTCAAGCTCCTCCTCTTCTTATAATAATCCAATGGACGAGGATAAACAGGAGACACTTATTGAGATTGCCAAAAGCTCTGGTGCGCTTGAAGGCGAACTTGAAAAGAAAGAGATCACCTTTATCTCAAACTGGGACATCAATGCTGATGAACAGACAGGAAAGAAGACTCCTGCCGATCTTGCGCTGTTCCAGGAGATATACGGCGGTAAGATAAAGCTCGAACCATGCATGGACGCTAACCGCTTCGACGTGCTCGCCGCTTGTGTGAACGGCGGTACAGGCGCGGATATGTTCTATACCGGCAGTTTCGATGCTTTCCCGAGATGTACGCTTAACAATAATGCGCTGTTTGCTCCGAGTGATGATTATATCGATTACAGTTCTCCTCTCTGGGAAGATGTGCAGGACATAAACGATATGTATACGATCAAGGATAAGCATTACATCTCTGTTATCCAGGAAACAGGCGACGTGGTCGCTTGTGTATATAGCAAAAAAACGGTACAGGAAGCCGGTCTCGAGGATCCTGCAAAGCTCTATGCAGAGGGCAGATGGACCTGGGACGAATTCCAGAATATGCTTGAAAAGTTCGTGGGCTCCGGAGATCAGCACTATGGAATTGACGGCTGGTTCTTTGAGTTCGGTCTTATGAATACTATCGGTATCCCGCCCGTAGGATTTGAAGACGGCAAACTCGTTTCTCATATCGCTGATCCTTCTATGGAGAGAGTTCAGGAATGGCTCTACGAACTTTATCAGAAAAACTGCATCGCTATCGGTGTGGGAGACTATGGCTGGGAGGATAAGCCGTACTATATCGGTGAAGGTAAGCTCCTGTTCTATCCCGTAGGACTGTATGAGTTTTACAAGACTCACGATATGTGGAAGGAAAGATTCGGTACGGACGATGTGTTCTTCGTTCCGCTGCCTAAGGATCCTAAAGCAGACCAGTACTATATCCCGACCGGCATCGAATCCTATGCTTTTGTAAGCGGCGGTGCAAACCCTGAAGGAGTAGCAAAGTACCTTGACTGCAAGCGCTTCTGTGCAACGAATGATGAAGCCTGCGCGATCGCAGATTCCATCTTTATCGACGATTACGGCTGGACCCAGGAAATGGTCGATATGAGAGAGGAAATGAACCGTCTCGCAAGGGAAAATCCTGTTATCGACTTTTCAAAGGGCGTGAACAAGGATTGTGCCGATATCGTTGATACAAAGCTGAGATTGACATCAAGAGGTACACCGTGGAATGAAACTTTCAATTCTATAAATCCAGCAATAGATAAAATAATAGACGAAGTAAACGCATCTCTTGAATAAAGAGTGTAAACAGCAATATCCGTGATATAATAATACCAGACATCAAAAGGAGGGTTGATTATGGAAAAAGTTCTTGTAACCGGAGGTTGTGGACTGATTGGTCAGCATATATGCTCCGGACTCCTTAAGAAAGGCTACGAAGTCGTAGCTGTTGACAAAGAGTCGGGTATCTATAATGAAGGAAAACTTAACTATTCGTTTGTTCAGGCGGCGCCTGATGATAAAAACGCTTATGCAGAGATTTTTGATAATCACAGGTTTGATATAGTCGTTCATGCAGCTTGTACTGTTGATAACGACTTCGGACCTATAATAACTGATAAAGAGATCGACATCGCTAAGCATTGTGATAAATTCATATACCGTTACGCAATGACAAGCGAAAGTGTAAAGAAGTTTATTCTTCTTAGCACCGACCAGGTTTACGAATTTCCGAAAACACGCGAACCTATCAGAGAAGAGGATGAGCTGAAGCCGCATACAAATTATGCTGAGCTCAAATTCGCTTCCGAGAAGGCACTCGTATCAGAAATGATACACCATAAGGACGAAGACGGCGAATATAAGATAATGTGCTGTGTAGTCCGCTATTCACCTGTATATACCCACGATTTTACCGATAATCTCATCGCTAAGATCACAGATCCCAAGGACGGCGCGATGTTTGTCTACGGAAGAGGACAGTATGGCTTCCAGTTATGCTGTGTTCACAATCTCGTTGATTTCATCCTGTGCTACGTTAAGAATGCCGATAACCAGACTTATGCAGGCGTTTATAACGTGAGCGACAAGCTCCTTACTTCAGCGGCAGATATAATCGCTTTTATGCGTCAGCATCATCGTCTCGGCGCTGTTATCCAGCGTTCACCGGGCGGAGCGATGTTCAAGCTGAAAGGACTGTTCACCGTGAACAAGGATGAAAAAACGAACTATCGCTACCTTGATCTTTCAAAGCTTGAGAACAATAATATGCTCGACAATACGAAAGCGGCAAAGCTCGTTACTTTCCGCTGGGACATAAACAATTCCAAATAAATAATATAGCAGTTTTACGCACAGCACTCCCCGGCAATACCGGAGGTGCTGTGACGTATGCGGGGGAATTAAAAAGCCATAGAGGAGTTTACACTTCTCTATGGCTTTTTTGTCAGTCAACAACTGTGTAGTTATCAGCTGCGTTTTCTTTTGTAGCGTGTTCTGTAACATTGAGTACCTTAACCTTGAGCGGGCGGGTACCCATATTTATCTCGATTATGTCGCCGACCTTAACGTCATAGCTCGCACGGGCTATCTTGCCGTTTACAACTATCTTCTCGGCGTCACAGGCATCGTTTGCAACTGTCCTGCGCTTGATGAGACGAGTTACCTTGAGGTATTTGTCGAGGCGCATAGATACTCCTTTCTATAATACATAAGGGGACGGTCATCCGTCCCCTTTATATATGAAACTATTACTTGTTTACAGCGTCCTTGAGAGCTCTGCCAGCCTTGAAAGCGGGAGCCTTGCTGGGGGGGCAAACCATAGTCTTCTTAGTTCTGGGGTTGATGCAAGTCTTTTCGCCTCTCTCGCGAACCTCGAAAGTACCGAAGCCAGTGATAGAAACCTTCTCGCCCTTCTCGAGAGACTCGTGGATAGCAGCGATTGTAGCTTCGAGAGCAGCGCCTGCGTCCTTCTTGGTGCAGCTTGCCTTATCTGCGATAACGTTGATAAGTTCTGTTTTGGTCATTTTAGTATTCCTCCGAATCAATAATATGTTTGGCTTTTGCCCAATAGACATCAAGTTCTTCGATCGGAAGCTCTTTCATATTGAGCTTGTCCGCGGCGGTAAGCTTTTCCGTTATGGAAAAACGTTTTATGAATTTTTCTGTGGAAGCCTTGAGAGCAAGCTCGGCATCGATACCGAGGTGTCTTGCAGCATTTACACAGGAGAATAACAGGTCGCCGAGTTCTTCTTCTATATTCTTAGCGTCACCGGCAGCTATTGCTTTATCCAGTTCAGCCTTTTCCGCTTCTATACAAGCGACTGCATCGTCTGCACAGCGGAAGTCCATACCTGCACGCATTGCACGCTTGCCGACCTTCTGAGCTCTCATAAGAGCCGGAAGTGACTTTGCAACGCTTGTGAGCGTATCGGTATAGGTCTCCTGACCTTTAGTTTCCATTTTGATAGCGTCCCAGTTCTTTAACACCTGATCGGTGGTATCTGCTGACACATCTCCGAAAACATGGGGATGGCGAATGATGAGCTTTTTGCATATCTCATCGCATACGTCGTCGAAGCAGAAAGAAGAATTCTCCTCCTCTATGCGGCAATGGAACACGACCTGAAGCAATACATCACCGAGTTCTTCGCGGAGAAGATCGGTATCTTCAAGGTCTATCGCCTCAATAACTTCGCAGGTCTCCTCCAGAAAATCATTCCTGATAGAGGAATGAGTCTGTTCTCTGTCCCATGGACAGCCACCCTCGCTGCGAAGAAGTCTGACGATATCGATAAGATCGCCGATAGAATAATGACTTTTCTGCTGATATTCGACCATAAGAAAAACTCCCTTAATGACGGGCTAAATACTATAATACCCTATTTTTCGGGAAATTGCAACCCGTATTTGAATTTTTTGTCAATTTGGCAAAATAAATTTCTGAAACTCGCTACCATTTGTATAATTATACTCATAGCGGCGCGTATCTGCGTAATTTAGCCTAAATCAGGCTCTGTCAACAAAGCCGACCTTGTGGTAAGCCTTGGATACTATCTTGCCTGAAATGCGCATTGCTTTTTCTGCGCCCTTGGTGTAACATTCCTTTAAATATGCCTTGTCAGCAATGAGACGGTCAAACTCTGTGCGTACAGGTTCAAGGTTGTCTGCAACAGCCTCTCCGACTGCAAGCTTGAAGTCACCGTAGCCCTTTCCTGCGAACTCTGCTTCGATAGCAGCGTAGTCCTTGCCTGTTACGCAGGAGTAAATGGACATAAGGTTGTTGATGCCGTCCTTGCCCTCGCGGTAGCATACCTCAGCGTCGCTGTCGGTAACTGCACGCTTGAACTTGCGGATTATTGTATCCTTGTCGTCAAGGATGAGTATGCAGGCGTTGGGATTCTCGTCTGATTTTGACATCTTCTTTGTCGGATCCTGAAGAGACATTATCTTTGCGCCGACTTCTGTGATATAAGGCTCGGGGAGCTTGAAGAAGTCGCCGTAACGCTGATTGAAACGCTGAGCGATGTTTCTTGCGAGCTCGAGGTGCTGCTTCTGATCAACGCCGACAGGTACGAGGTCGGCATTGTATGCGAGAATGTCAGCTGCCATAAGAGACGGATATGTGAAAAGTCCTGCGTTTATATCGTCAGGGTGCTTCTGGCTCTTGTCCTTGAACTGTGTCATTCTTGAAAGCTCGCCGAACTGAGTGTTGCAGCAGAGTATCCAGTTGAGAGCTGCGTGTGTTACAGCGTGACTCTGAATGAAAAGTATGGACTTTTCGGGATCAATGCCGCAAGCCATGAGCAGAGCATAGGACTTGAGAGAGTTCTGACGAAGAACGGAAGGTTCCTGCTTTACAGTTATTGCGTGCATATCAGCAACACAGTAAATGCAGTTGTAATCGTTCTGAAGCGGTGCCCAGTTGCGTACTGCACCGATGTAGTTGCCGAGTGTGAATGTGCCCGTAGGCTGGATAGCGCTGAATATAAGTTTTTTATCGTCCATCTGACAAGCTCCTTACTTGGAAGCGGCTCTGCGCATCTCTGCGTCGTCCTTGAGCTGACAGCTTCTGAGCTCGTTAAGTACGCGCTGGTAAAGAACGTATACGTTACGCTTTTCCTGTTCTTCCTCGGGGATGATGCCGGCAGGGATAGCTACCTTGTATACTGCATTCTTTGTGAGGAGATATACATTGTTTGTTCTGCCGATAGGAAGATCGAACTGTCTTACCTTCTCAGCCTTGGGGATGAGCTGTCCTGCGTTTGCAACGAGGTTGTGAGTTGCCTGTACAAGGTTTCTGTACTTCTGTGAAGCTCCTGTGTACTCACCGCCGTTGTTGAAGTAAAGGTTAGCTGCTCCGTTGATGAAGCATACCATTGTTGTGAGGACATCAGGACCGAGCGGAATATCGATAACTACTCCGTATACTTCGTCCTTCTTGAAGTTTGTGTCAAAGAACTTTGCGGGGAAGCTGAGAGCCTGGCCTCTTGTCATGAGGTATTTCTGTGTGACAGAATATCTGCCTGTATTAAAGTTTGGCATAATTATTTTCCTTTCAGTTTGTAATTTATTTATGTGCCGGTGTTTCCGGCTGATAGCTGATGCACATATTTGCTGTCAAACAGGTGCAGAAGCTATAAGTTTCATTATCAGTCGAGCATATCGCGAGTCATACGTGCGAGGATCTCCATACCCTTTTCGATCTGCTCGTTAGTGGGAGTTGAGTAATTGAGTCTGAATGAATGGCTTACGTCGTCGTTGCTTATGCTGAAAGAGTTTCCGGGAACGACAGCGATCTTATACTCCTGTACAGCCTTTTTGCAGAATGCGTTCATGTCGCAGTTGTCGGGGAGGGTACACCAGATAAAGAGACCGCCCTCGGGCTTTGTATAGGATATCTTCTTTGAGAAGCCATTGTCTATATAGCTGCACATAAGGTCGCACTTCTTGCGGTAGATGTCGCGGAGCTTGTTGAAGTGAGCTTCACGGTCAACAGTAGTCATAAATCTGTGCGAAACTACCTGTGCCCAGATATTTGAATGTACGTCGGAAACCTGCTTGCAGACAACGATCTTCTGAATGATCGGTGCAGGAGCAGAAACGTATCCTGTTCTGAAACCTGATGAGATAAGCTTGGAGAATGTGCTTGAGTAGATTACTCTTCCCTCTGTATCAAGGCTCTTGATAGTGGGAACAGTCTCACCGGCAAATCGGAGCTCGCCGTAGGGATCGTCTTCGAGGATTATGAAGTCATAGCGGCAGGCAAGTTCGTAAACAGCCTTTCTCTTGGCGAGGGACATTGTTCTGCCTGTGGGGTTCTGGAAGTTAGGAATGAGGTAGAGGAGCTTGATATTTTTGTTTGACTTTAAAGCAGCCTCAAGCTTTTCAAGATCAATGCCGTCCTCTTCCATATCAACGCCTACGAGGTTGACGTTGTAAGAGCGGAAAGCGTTGAGCGAACCGATGAAGCTCGGTGACTCGCAGAGGAGAGTATCTCCCTCGTTGAGAAGTACCTTACATGAGAGTTCGTTAGCCTGCTGTCCGCCTGATGTGATGATAAGATCATCAAACTCGGGATGGAAACATCCCTTTTCCTGCATCCAGCCTTTGAGAAAGTCGCGGAGGGGAGTATAACCCTCTGTGATGCTGTACTGGAGTGCGAGGATGGGATCGTCGCGGAAGAGCTCTGCTGAGATCTCAGCGATCCTCTCCTTCGGGAAAGCCTCGGGAGCCGGGTTGCCTGCAGCGAACGATATTACTTCGGGATCTGCTGTGAATTTAAGTATCTCTCTGATGGCAGAAGCCTGGAGCTTACTGACTTTATCTGAGAATTTATATTCCATAATATATACCAGCCTTTCGGATAGGATTATTTTAGCATACGGCCTAATCTATATTATACCACATATTTCCGGATTCTGCAACATATATTTTTGTGAAAAGAGCAAATTTATAAAGGAGAACTATTCGGACAATGAAAAAGCAGACTTTCCTCAAGGGTTCGGTGATACTTATGGCTTCGGCAGCGGCTGCAAAGGTGCTCGGAGCGCTGTTCAGGATACCGCTGACGAATATGCTCGGCGGAGTTGGCATGAGCTGTTTCAGCTGCGCGTACAGCTTCTTTATGCCGGTCTATGCGCTCATAGTTACAGGTATCTCATCGGCCGTTGCGCGTATGACGGCTTCGTGTGTGGCTCTCGGGATGTATGCGAATGCTAAGAGGATAAGGCGTTTGGCACTTGTTATATTTACGGCAGCCGGATTTCCTGCCGGAGCACTCATGGCATTATTGGCTGTGCCGTTCAGCGTTTATTCAGTCGGGAGCACAGATGCAGCTACGGCAATAGTGATGATAGCTCCGGCGGTAGTGTTCAGCTGCATAAGCGCAGTCGAACGCGGATACTATGAGGGACTCAGCAATATGTATCCGACTGCGGTGTCACAGGTAGTCGAAGGGATAGTCAAAGTCGCGGCAGGTCTGTGGCTTTGTGGTTATGTTGTCGGGAACGGTGATTGCCTTATAAGACTATTTCCGTGGGCAGGTGATATACGCGCACTTGCGGCTGCTGCCGGTATACTCGGAGTCACACTGTCTACAGCAGGAGCGGCACTGTATTTTGCGGTGCTGAGATTTTTTTCGGGTACTCCTGACAGCTCTGAGAATACTCTTGAGAGCCGCCGGAGCATTGCCTGTCAGCTTGTTCGTGAAGCGCTGCCGGTCGGTGCAGGAGCTGTTGTCACTAACCTCTCAGCGCTGATAGATATGTGGACGATAATAGGTCTGATTTCTTACAGCGAAACTTATACCGGACGCTTTGAGGGCGTATCTGCCGGTGAAGTGCCGCAGTTTGTATATGGTTCGTTTTCCGGCATAGCGCTGACGGTGTTCAATCTTGTTCCGTCCGTTACAAATATGCTCGGAAAGGGTGCATTGACCTGCATAGCGTCGGCAAAAGGCTGCGGCAGTCCGGAAGCGCTTCGGCGCGGTACATATCAGGCTTTGTTCACAGCAGCGGTCATAGCGGTGCCTGCATCTGTCGGGCTTGGAGTGATGGCACCGGAAGTTCTCGGACTGCTGTTCCCGCGTCAGTCAGATGAGGTGAGTCTGTGCATAAGCTCGCTGAGGTTTCTGATGCCGGCTATGCTTTGTCTTTGCATGGCATATCCGTTGTTCAGTATGCTTCAGGCGGTTGGAAAGGCATCTGCGCCTCTGAAAATAATGCTCGCAGGGACAGTAGTCAAACTTGCAGGAAATCTTCTGCTGATACCGCTCGTAGGCGTTGATGGTGCGGCGGTATCGACTTCGCTTAGCTACATTTTTATCCTTGCGGCAGCTATGAGGATATACTTCCGTGAGACAGGGATAGCTCCGGAAAAGGGAATGTTTCTCGGAGTCGTCTATGCCGGAGCAATGTGCGGCGGAACGGCATATTTAGCGGCAGAGCTCGCAGGTGACAGCAACTTGTTAAGGATTGCGGCAGCTGTTCTGACGGGCGGTTCGGTCTATGCTGCTGTACTGTGGGCAACTCTCGGCAGAAAAACAAAAGCCCCGTAAAAACGGGGCTGAATTTTACTTCTTTTTGAGTTCATCGGGGAGCGGAACTATATCATTCTTGGTTACCTTGACTTTGATGAGCTCTTCCTTGTTGTCACGGTCTTCTCTTGTCGGGAAGAAGCCGACTGTGAACTCATCAGGGAAATCCTTTAAGCAGAATCCGCCGACAACGCCGTTGAATGTGCTGTTTGCGCTGACTGTGAACGGGCTTCCGAAATACTTGTCGCTGAGATTATTGATTGCGTAGAGCTGTGTGCGGATGTTTCCGGAATACTCTGTGTCATCGGGATAAACGATATAGAAGTTATTGAGGGTACTGAGTGTGTACTCGACATCAGTATCGTTCTTGATAGTTACATCAAGGTAGAGATAGTGCTCGTCCTCTTCTGTCTGTACGCCTGCATCGTAAATCTTGTTGAGGGTGAAGAGAGTCTGGTTAGCGTTAACCTCCTGAGCAACGTCAGCGGTTGCGACCTGCTTGGCAACATTCTCGCCCTCTGCGTGACGAAGCACGAAAGAGCTGCTGCTGCCCTTCTTATCCTTGTTACAGCTTGTAACAGGGGCAACAACAAGTAATAGTGCCGCAGCTACGGCTGTGATCTTCATGAATCTCATATATAAAACCTCCGGTCAATTCATAATTTATCAATCATAGTATAGCACAAAAGAGTCACGGTGTCAAGCAAGCTATATTTCACACGCTTGTCACGTATCTGTCACAACCTGTCCTCTTTTTTCTGTAACATATATAGTATATATTTTTTTAAGGAGGAATAAAATGTCAAAACAAAAGCTGGCTGCGTTTGCGGCGGCGGTAATGATGACCTGCGGAATGGTAACTGCAGAGACTTCACCTGTGCTGTCACCGTTCAGCAATGCAGCTATTGAGACTTCAGCAGCATCGACTAAAACTACTGAGGACTTTGTAAAGAGAATGTATGAGATAGTTCTTGGCAGATCAGCTGATTCAGCCGGTCTTAAAAACTGGACATCATTGCTCAACAGCAGAAAAAAGACAGCCGCTGACATTGTAAACGGTTTCTTTTTCTCGGACGAGTATAAGAAAAAGAACAAGTGTGATGAAGCTATGATAAAGGACTGTTACAGAGCTATGCTTGACCGTTCGCCTGATTCCGAAGGTATGGCGACTTGGAAAAAGCAGCTCGGCGTCGGTATGACGATACAGGCTGTATGCAAAGGTTTTGTAGGAAGCAGCGAGTTCAAGAAGCTGTGTTCATCATATGGTATCACTCCCGGAAGCATAACGCTTATGAATGCACGCGATGAAAACTATGACCGTACTTATTTCGTAGCACGTCTCTATGAGAACTGTCTTGGCAGAAAGCCGGATACTTCCGGACTCGAGAACTGGTGCAAGAGATTGAAAAACGGTGCGACTGGTTCAACGGTTGCAGAGGGATTTGTGTTCAGCAAGGAATATCTGAACGCGCTCAACAAGAAGAAAGACTATGTGTTCAGCGACAGCTATGTGACTATGCTTTATAAAGCCTTTCTCGGAAGAACTCCTGCCGATAGCGAATTGACTTCCTGGACTGAAAAGATGAATGACGGCAATACGCTGCAGTATCTGTTCAACGGTTTCCTGATGAGCAATGAGTTCAGAAAGCAGTGTGAAAAAGCTGATATCAAGGTCGGAAGCAAGCTGAAAGATCCCGGTGATATAGATCCGGCTGTATATCCAAGTAAGATGCTCGAGATAATAAACAGGGAGCGTGCTAAAAAAGGCGCTTCACCGCTGAAGATGCACACGGCTGTTACAAAGGTCGCATTGATGAATGCTGAACGCACCCGCGGTATCAGCAGCACAGCTGTTGACATAAATAAGATGTTTGCAGACTGCGGACTGAACAGCAAAAGCAGCGACTTCTACTATTTATCCAGCATGGTTCAGTGCGTAATGTTCGATAAGCACAGAGATGGTGAAAAGTATACTATCGCTACATCTCAGGCGGCTGTCGATAACCTTCTTGCCAATGAATACGGCAGGAACAGGCTTCTGAACCCGGATATGAAATATATCGGTATTTCCACATACATAGATGATGTCGGTGATTCTTTGCGCAATATCAAACGCCTTAAATACCAGGTAGTAGTTGCCGGCTGATGACTTAAAACAAATATATCAAAAGGAGAATTATTATGTCAAAAAGAAAGATAGCTGCTTTTGCAGCAGCAGTATTAATGACCTGCGGAATGGGATTTTCCGGAACTTCAACAGCACTTTCACCGTTCAGTAATACAGCAGTTGAGGCTTCTGCTGCTTCAAGCAGTAAGGGAACAAAGGAGTTCGTTGAAAGAATGTACGAGGTTGTCCTCGGCAGAGAGCCTGATACTTCCGGACTTAATAACTGGACCAAAAAGCTCAACAATCACACAGCAACAGCTGCTGATATAATCAATGGTTTCTTCTTTTCGGACGAGTATAAAGGAAAGAAGAAAACATCAGAGGAAATGGTGACAGACTGCTATAAGGCTATGCTTGATCGTTCACCTGATTCTACAGGAAAAGATAACTGGAAGAAACGACTTGATGTTGGCATGAGCATTCAGGCTATATGCAAAGGATTTGTTGGCAGCAACGAATTCAAGTCATTGTGCAGCTCCTATGGAATAAAACCAGGCAGTATTACTCTGAGATACGCTAAGGATGAGAGCTATGACAGAACATATTTCGTTTATCGTCTGTACAAAAACTGCCTTGGAAGAAATCCGGATGGAACAGGACTCGAAAACTGGTGCAAGAACATAAAGAACGGTCTTACAGGCACAAAGACTGCTGAGGGCTTCCTTTACAGTAAGGAATTCAGAGGAAATCTTTATGACTCAGAAGGCGATATCTTCAAGAAATATGTGGATGTTCTTTACAGAACTCTGCTTGGCAGAGAGGGAGACAGCAATGGCGTTGCAAACTGGTGCTCAAAGCTCTATGACGGCACTTCATTCGCACATATTGCAAACGGTTTCCTTTTCAGCAATGAGTTCAAATCACAGTGCTCAAAGGCCGGTATAAAGCTTGGCGACAAGCTGTCTGCTCCTGAGAATGATCCGATCGACAAGTATCCTTCTGAGCTTATCGACTATATCAACAAGGAACGTCAGAACAGAGGACTCGTTCCGCTGACTACTACTCCGGCACTGACTAAGCTTGCTGCTGCCCGTGCAAAGGAAGTTAGTCAGGCAAGTTCGAGCGATAATAAGAACCATATCAGACCTAACGGCAAGGAATTTGAAACAATATTTGCTGATTACGGTATATCCAATTACGCCTGGGACGGCGAGAGCATCGTAAAGAGCGAATACTATGAATTCAATGATCTTGATAGCAAAAGAAGGATCCAGTTCGATTCTCCGAGCAATGTTATCAATGAAGCTATGAAATCATCAACGACAAGGGATAATATGCTTAACTCCAATTTCAAAAATATCGGTGTAGGTGTTGTTACCGACAAGGATAACAGCCGCAGCTGGGCTATCGTCTTCATAGGCTGATAGAATACGTAATATACAGAGGAGAAGCATCATGTCAAAGAAGAAAATAGCCGCTTTTGCGGCAGCGGTACTGATGACTTGCGGTATCGGCTTTTCGGGAGCTTCAGCTGCTCTTTCGCCGTTCGACGTTACATCTGTCGAAGCGTCTGCCGCAGATTACTCAAATGACACCAAAGGCTTTGTAACGAGAATGTATGATGTAGTTCTCGGCAGAAAGCCTGATACTGCCGGACTTAATAACTGGACCAAGAAACTCAACAACCACACAGCAACAGCTGCTGATATAATCAACGGTTTCTTCCTCTCTGACGAGTATAAGAACGCGGACAAGTCATATGATGACATCGTTGCCGACTGCTATAAGGCAATGCTCGACCGTTCACCCGATTCGGAAGGAAAGAGCAAATGGTGGCGCTGTCTCAAAAGAGGTATGACTGTACAGGCTGTTTGCAAAGGCTTTGTCGGAAGCAGCGAATTCCAGAAGCTCTGTAAAAAATACGGTATAACTCCCGGAGATATAACTCTCAGATATGTGCGTGACGAGAACTATGAGCGTACAGATTTTGTATACCGTCTTTACAGGAACTGTCTTGGCCGTTTCCCTGATACAGACGGACTTGAAAACTGGTGTAAAAATCTGAAAAAAGGTGTTACCGGTTCAGAAGCTGTAAAGGGATTCATTTTCAGCAAGGAGTACAGAAAACTCCTGTATTCTGAGTCGTCTGACGACAAGCCGAGATATGTGGCGATGCTGTATAATACCCTTCTCGGCAGAGAAGCTGATACGGCAGGCCTCAACAACTGGGTAGATCAGCTAAAAGCAGGAAGATCATACGAATTTATCGCAAACGGTTTCCTTTTCAGCAACGAGTTCAAATCCCAGTGTGAAAAGGCAGGAATAAAAGTCGGCAACAAGATAGCTGCTCCGGAAGATGAGCCGTTGTACAAATATCCGGCTGAAGCGATAGCTCTTGTAAATAAGGCGCGCGCTGAAAAAGGTCTGCCTGCGCTGAAAGTTGACCGTTCGCTTACAAAAGCAGCTGAAGTCCGTGCGAAAGAAGCTATCGAGCAGATGGCAAAGATACGCTCTGAGCGTACTGCGCGTACAGATCTGCTGAAGGAATACGGCGCTGAGGGATATAAGAGTTCTGATGAGTGTACACTCACTTCAAAATATGTTCCGACGAACGATCTGTACGGCAGTCCGAAGCTGAAGTTATCTTCGCCGAATGATTTTGTTCAGTTCGCGCTGGACAATGAAGTTCAGAAAGAAAAACTGCTCAGCTCAAAGTACAAGTATGTTGGAGCGGCGGTTGTCTGCAACGAGCAGAATGACCGTGTATGGTCGCTGATATTCACAGACTGAGTATCGTTCCGAGGCCTGAAATGAAAAATGCCATAGTATTTCTGATCTCAGAAATACTATGGCATTTTTGTATGCAGAGAATAAAAAAACAGTCCCCTTAAAGGGGACTGTCAGTATTTCCTTATGTAACGGGATTATTCAGCAGAAGGAGCTGAAACAGGACAAACACCTGCACAAGCACCGCACTCAACACAAGCGTCTGCGTCGATTGTGTACTTTCCGTCGCCCTCAGAAATAGCGCTTACAGGACATTCAGCAGCGCAAGCACCGCAGCTGATGCACTCGTCAGAAATAACATATGCCATAATTAAATGCACCTCCGTAAATTTAAGGACAACGTCCTCATTACTTATATTTTAACATATTCTGATGAAAAATCAAGAGTATTTTGTTAGCATAGACTTACTAGATTTACTCTGCCTTTGCGTTTTCTTCGGGAGCAGGAGAGCTTTTTGACTCTTCCTTGTCAGAAGCTTTCTTGGAATTTGCCTTTTCAGCAGCTATCCTTGCAAAGCAAGCACCTGTACAAGCCCAGAATATCGGGGAGTAAGTGATGTTGCTAGCACCAATGAAGAATATCAGTATTCCGCATACAGTCATAAAGAAAAATGCTGTGTTTATCTCACTCTGATTCTTGCGGAGCTTCTTGAATACTGCGATAACTGCTAAAGCAAGTAGTATCACAGTGAATACAAGAGTCGGGATACCGCGTGTAGCAGCTGTATAGAGATACTCGTTGTAGGTCTTGTCGAATGTGCCCTTGTTTACGATCGTAAGGTCGTTTATTGCAGCGTTGCTGTTGAGCATACCATATGTATATATCTGAGGATATACGAGCTGCTCAGGACCGGTTCCGTAGAGCTTGTTCTTTTCGATTATACGCTTTGTTTTCTCGCTGAGGTAGGAGTAAACGTCGTATGTGTCTTCGATGTCAACTGCGTCAGGATTGTAGGTGCCGCTTGCTGAGACTCTCTGATAAGCGTCATCACTCCAAAGGATTTGACCGTCGTAAAGATGATAGCCGTCTTGTTTGCCTGACATAGTTGTTCCGGCGATAGTGATACCGATAGCAGCTGCTGCGATCGCAGCGACAGGCTGGAGAAGTCTTACCTTAGGAGCCTTTGTTACGAATACAGCTATGATGCCTGCGAGGATACCGAGTGAAGCACCGCATACACCCATGAGAGTTCTAGTGAACACCATTACGAATGCGAAGAGACAGGCGCTTACTGCTGATAAGATGCGCCACTTCTTGTTTTCGTCACAGGCTGCTACTGTAAGTGCAGCTGTGAGTGAAAGTGTGAGCAGCATTGCGAGGAATATCGGAGACTGTGAAAGTCCGTCCGGTGTTACAGTCATTACAAGCAGAGAGATGTCTCTGTATGAGATGTAGAGAAGCTTCTTTGTGAATATCTGTATCATCGCTATGACAGCATTCAGGAAACCTATACTGATTATCGCATAGAGGAACGTTTTCAGTCCTTTGGTGCGGCGTATGGAAGCAGCTGTAAGGAAGAAGCAGAAGTAGAATATCGTTGCAAGAAGTCCTTCGCCTCGCTGCGGGAAACCGTAGAAGCCTACGTTATAGTCGTATGAATTGTAGAGTGAAACTGTGCTCCAGCCGACGATAGCGGCAAAAACGAGTGCAGGTACGATGAGAGCTCCGCTGACATATTTCTTTATCAGGGCGATGAGAGCGAGTATCATACATATTACGCCTGATATTGCAAGCCCGACTGTTGCAGCAGAATAGGTAGTGGTATCACTGACCTCGGGGATGATAGTAAGCAGGGATGTTGTAAAGCAGGCTGCGATGAGTCCGAACGAAGCGAGCTTTGAGTACTGTTCCTCGGTCATATTGAGTATGAAATTCGATTTGTCCGAGGATTTGAAGATGGTTTTTGCCATATTTATGACCTTTCTTTCTTTAATGATTTTGTTATGCAGCTGAAACTGTTACGGTGTATTCGCCGTCTATCAGTGAATTGATCTCAATTCTCAGACCGGTGTCAACAGACTGTGCGCCGTTTTGGTCGTACCATTTGAAGCCGCTGACAGAGCCGTCTATTACATCTCCGGCGAGGAAGAAGTTGCTGTCATTGTAATTTGACTGATCGTCGCGCAGAATTCGTATGAATCGTCTGCCGGTATAGTTGTTGGTATATTCCGAACCGTTTTCATACTTGTATCTTCTGTATGCGGGAGAGCCGTACAGCGAGGCGTCTACGTGGTAGACTCGTATTCCGGTGCTGTTGAACTTGTTTATCCACCAGCGGTTGAGCATATCACTGTTGTTGTTATGGTAGGTTGCGTACTCTATCAGGAAGTATTCCGAGTGGTACTTGCTGTCGAGATCTCCGCAGGGGATAAGCAGACAGTTGCCTTCGTCGGTCTGTGCATCTTTCAGTTTGAACGACTGTGAGCCGACAGAGCTGTCATATACCATTATCTGATCTTCTCTGTACCAGCCAAGCTGGAGTTTTGATACAGCTGACATATCTGAGTCGGTGTCTGTGTCCATCATTTCGTATCCCGCTATGCCGTGCATTCCCTCTGCGTCAAAGTTCGGGGTATTGTCATTGTTGTAGAGATAGTAATCCGGGAGTCCCATACAATGACCGGTCTCATGGATATAGGAACGGGTGAATTCTTTATATTCATTGTTGTTTTTCAGTTCACGGTTTCCGGTGATAAGATGACCTATCATCTTGCCGTCGATCCTGTGCCAAGGATTGAACGAGAAAGCGCTCGGTCCAGCACACGGCCACCAGTAATCGTCGCCGGCTGCTTTGGGTACTGATATAAGCGTTGTATCGATGTAGCCGTCGTTATTGCTGTCAAACCTGGAGAAATCTACCGAATTGTCAAATGCGGCGTAGCATTCACTGAGGAGATTTGCTCTGTTCTGGTCTTCGTAGTAGGACTTGTTCTGCTTGGCTGTATAGTGGAATACCTTTCCCTTGAGGTCAAGCTGTCCTTTTGAGGCTCGCTGATAGTATGCGTGAACGCTCTCGAACGGATAATTCGGATTGTTCTTGTCAGCTTCGCCGAACATCAGCTGTTCTATGTATTCTTCTGACGGCATATATTCATGTTTGCAGTCGGGGAAGTCTACATAGAATACGACCATGCTTGCTTCGCCCTGAGATGGCAGATACTTTGTAACGTCGTTTACGGGAGGCGTTATGAATTCCCAGTCCCATTCGAGGACTTGCGGGGATTCGCGGTTGACGATCGCTCGTTTGAGGAGTATCAGATCGTAGACGTTTACTTTGCCGTCCCTGTTTATATCAGCGGTATCAAGATAGCCGCTCTCAGGGATGAAGTAGTTTTCTTCGCCTGTTATGAACATATACTTTTCTGATGCGTATATGTTTTTAGTGGTCAGGGAAGTACGTCCGAGCAGGAATTTTGTCATCAGCACAAGATCTGATATATTTACCATTCTGTCGTTATTCAGGTCACCGAGATAACCGCGCTCATGCCATCCTGCCTTAGCCGGCAGAGCAGCACATGAAAACGGTATTACCACTGCAGCGAGCAGTGAGATGAGACGCTTGAAATATTTTTTCATGATGGCCTCCCTTCGGTATAACAAAAGCGGCTGCTGAGACATGCTCAGTAGCCGCATAAGACGCATTATTTAGCGTAATCGGTAACTCTGCTTTCACGGATGAGGTTGACCTTGATCTGACCGGGATAATCCATCTCAGTTTCGATCTGCTGAGCGATCTGTCTTGCGACGAGAACCATCTTCTCATCGTTGATGACTTCCGGAACGACCATGATCCTGACCTCACGTCCTGCCTGAACAGCAAAGCACTTTTCAACTCCGTCGTAGGAGTTGCAGATCTCCTCAAGCTTCTGGAGACGCTTGATGTAGCTTTCGTAGTTTTCGCTTCTTGCGGCAGGTCTTGCAGCGGAGATAGCGTCGGCTGCCTGAACTATGCAGGCGATAACTGTTCTTGGCTCGACATCGTTGTGGTGAGCCTCGACAGCGTGGATAATAACGGGATTCTCGTTATATTTCTTACATACGTCAACACCGATCTGAACGTGAGAGCCTTCGATCTCTGCTGTGAGAGCCTTACCAATATCATGGAGCAGACCGGCACGTCTTGCAACGTTTGCGTCTACGCCGAGTTCTGAAGCAAGGACTCCGCAGAGCTTAGCCACTTCGATAGAGTGATCGAGGACGTTCTGACGGTAGCTTGTACGGAATTTAAGACGTCCGATGAGCTTGATGAGCTCATGGTTTAGACCGTGGACGTTTGTTTCGATTACGGCACGCTCACCTTCCTGCTTGATACGGTACTCTACCTCGCGGCGAGCCTTATCGACCATTTCTTCGATACGGGTGGGGTGGATACGTCCGTCAGCGATGAGCTTTTCGAGCGCGATCCTTGCGACCTCACGGCGGATTTGATCGAAGCAGGAGAGTGTGATAGCTTCAGGTGTATCGTCGATGATGAGATCAACACCTGTGAGGGTTTCGAGGGTACGGATGTTACGTCCCTCACGGCCGATGATACGGCCCTTCATCTCGTCATTTGGGAGCGGAACGACAGATACGGCTGCTTCAGAGACCTGATCTGCTGCTACCTTAGCGATAGCGAGTGAGATGTAGCTTCTTGCCTTTTCCTGACATTCGTCCTTGACCTGCTGTTCATAAGCAGCTATCTTGACTGCCTTTTCGTGAACGAGGTCGTCCTCGAGCTTGGAGATTATGTACTCCTTAGCCTGGTCTCTTGTGAATTCAGAGATCCTTTCGAGAACATCGAGCTGACTTTTCTTGATAGTTTCTGCCTCTTTGAGTTTTTCGTCGGCAGATTTGATCTTCTGGTTGAGAATATCCTCTTTTTTCTCGAGGTTATCGTTTTTCTTATCGAGATTTTCTTCTTTTTGCTGCATACGTCTTTCCTGACGTGACAGCTCTGCTCTGCGATCCTTTATTTCCTTATCTGCGTCGCTGCGGAGCTTATGTATCTCATCCTTTGCTTCGATGAGGGCGCTTTTCTTCTTGTTGTCAGCGTCCTTTTCTGCGTCTTCGATGATACGCTCAGCCTGCTGTTCTGCGGAGCCCACGATAGCTTCAGCATCGTGCTTACGCTTTTCAACGCCGGCTTCAACGCCCTTTTTGTAGAACATAGCGTAGCCGACACCTATACCGGCAGCCAGAGCAGCAATGATAAGGACAATAGCGATAATCGGATCCATACAGTGCATTACCTCCTTTTCGTAAAATTATAGTTTGTATCATAAAACTTTACTACTACAAGGCGGTAAATGCCGCATTATTTTATTCATTTTTTAAATATATTGATCAAGAGTCCCGCAATAAGAACTCACAAAACATAGCGGACGCACAGCGCCCATAATTTGTTTCAGTTATCATATTTATACAACGGTCTGTAATATCTCTCTCCATCCCGCTAATGATGTAAAACAAAGCTGCATATACTGCCATAGTAATATTATGCAAATAAATACAACATAATTATTATATACCATTTCTTGTGATATGTCAATATCAATTCCCGAAATGAGAAACGGATTATTATGTTTTTATTTTTGATTATATCTGCTCAGAGAGCTTTAAATCGAGGAGTTCTTCTGCGTTGCGGAAGAATATCCGTTCAAGCTCTGCGTCGGTGAGCGGCAGGCGTTCGAGCAAGCTGATCTCACCGTCAGGATCATCCCAAGGACAGTCACTTCCGAAGAGAACTCTTTCAGCGCCTTGCTTGCGGATTATGCGGAGGAACTGCTCGTCGCTTATATATTTTGAGACTACGCCTGTGTCGAACCACAGGTTGTCGTATCTGCCTGCAAGGAGTTTTTCAACGTCGTTCCACAGCTTGATACCGCCCATATGAGCGGCAACTATCTTCATTTTGGGAAACATTCCGGCGATATTGGCAAAGCTCTGAGGAGGAGCGAGAGGACGTTCCTTGCCGTAGGGATCCCAGCCTGCGTGAAATACGGCAATTAGGTCTTCTGCGGCTATACGCTCGTATATCGGGAACATTTTATGCTCGTCCGGGGAGAAGAACTGGTATTCCGGGTGAAATTTCACTCCGTAAAGTCCGAGAGAGCGTATTCGTGACACTTCCTCGAGTACGTCCGGAGCATCAGGGTGTACCGTGCCGCAGCAGAGGAGACCGTCACCCATTATCTCGGCTGCCCAGTTGTTGATAGTTGTCTGCTGGGAAGGCTTGGTTGCGATCGGAAGAAGAAGTCCACCGGAGATGCCTCGTTTCCTGAGAAGTGAGCGAAGCCCAGAGACTGTTCCGTCGGTCGCAGGTGTTATGCCGCTCGTATCGGAGAGCCCTGAAATAGCTCTTTCGGCGAGCTGGTCAGTGAATGCATGAACGTGAAAATCAAATATAGTCATAGTTTATTCCATTACATGCTCCATAGCATAGTAGAAGATCGTGCGTACGTGCTCATCGCAGAGTGAATAGAAAATTGTTTTTCCATCACGGCGCGAGCTGACAAGACGAGCCTGTTTGAGGACTCTCAGCTGGTGTGAAATGGCTGATTGAGTCATATTCAGCTCATTTGCTATATCGCAGACGCATTTTTCGCTCTGACAGAGGACGAAGATTATCCTTATCCTTGTAGAGTCGCCGAATACCTTGAGGAGCTCGGCAGCGTCGTACAGAGCTTTTTCATCCGGTGTCACTCCGGAGAATTTTTCGGCGAGTGTTTTATTGTTTCCGCAGATATGGTCTTCCATATTTACCTCCATCAAAGTAATCTGAATATCAGAAACGCTGCTGCCGGTAGAACGATCATACAGAAGACAAAGCCGGCTATACAGGTGGATATCGAAAATCTGTCAAAGACGTATTTGCCGCTCCTGTCAAGCAGTACGGTGTATGTGCTGCTGCTTTTGTAGAGCTTGTTCTCTTTTATGCCCTCAGAGGGAAAGACGTTCGGGTACTCCTTGCCGTCGATGATGTAATAGGCGGCGTTGAAGCGGTTGTAGGGGCTTTTGGCGATACGGCTGAACTCAGCCTTGTGTGAACGTGCAAATATCATTCTTATGAAAAAATATATGAAGAAGAGAGCCATTGCCGCGATGCCGAGCAGAATCAGTCCGGATGCGATCATGAGCAGCGTAAAGGGCTTGAATCCGACAATTAGCAGTACGACTGCAACCACTGCGATAACAGCGACAAATTCCATAAGCTATCCCTCCTTTATATCTTATTATAGCATAATCAGGTGAAAATAGCAACACATATTGAACTAGCGATAGTTTAAACAATGAACGGATTAATAAAAAATTCAGAAAAACTTGTTACGAATATAACACAGGAAGTCCTATCTTATGGTATAATATATAATAATTGTACTTATAGAGAGGAGGCAGTCATATGAACGCAATACCGATCGATCCTAAAAGCGATAATGTTGATGTTATTGAAGATTTTGACTGTTCCACTCAGAGCGAAGCGTATAATGTAAAATTCAAGGAATGGCGCAGAAAGAAAGAAAATCCCTTTGCCTTCCGTTTTAAAGCAAATAAACGCGAGACCGTATTCAACGACAGCCGCGGATTTGAAACTCCGTCACAGGCAGCTGAGGAAAAACGCGTTATCAACAGACTGATGTTCATTCTCGGCATATCTATGCTGTTTATGGTCACTGCAGACAATATCATAGGCAGAGCTTCGGCTGCTGCCCTCGGACTGCTCGGCTTTGACATACACGCCACAGTGTTCAGCACTATGATGTACGGCGAAGCTTCTTCTGTAGTAAGCGTTGTTATACTGGTATCACTGATAAGAGGTATAGTTCCCATTATATATTCCGGTACAAAGCTCAGACTTCCGCTCAGGATAGGATATATGAGCCGCGTACAGAGCTCGGTCGAGATAATCAATGCCATAGCTCTTACGCTGATAGCCTGTACTATAGTCTGTCTCCCAACGGCTTACTCAGGTTCAGCTAAGGAGATATATGAGTTCTTCAAAGGCTCGAACACTGAAGTAACTCTGTGGGGACAGAAAGAATTCGTATCTTATGCGATGTTCTCGATACTTGTCTTTCCGCTGCTTGACGTATTGTTCTTAAACGGACCTTTGTTCACAGCACTCAGACAGTTCGGTGATCCGTTCGCTATCATAATAACCATGACATCAGCGTGTCTGCTAACAAGAGATTTCAAGGAAATGCCGGCGGCACTCCTTATATCTCTCATCGCATCCGTGACTATGCTGCGCAGCGGAACTATCATGACTGCTGTTATCGTACACGTAGTCTATAAGATGTACACTTTCGCTCTGATAATGCTCGAGGGCAGCACTTCGGCAAATATGCTGCTCATGAGAAATATGTTCATGATCTCTGCTCTCGTTGCGGGAGCACTCGTATCCGGTACTATCTATTTTGTAAGAAAGAAGAAATCGAAGAACAGTCACTACATAGCAATGTACCACTCAGATACAAATCCGGTCAAAAGACTCGGCATCGCAGCAAAGAGTTTCCCTTACACGGCTGTTGCACTTCTTTGTATAGCGGAAGCTGCTATCAAACTTATCATGTAGGTGCAGAATGGATAAATATATGGAAAGAGCACTATCGCTCGCACGGGAGGCTTACGAAAAAGGCGAAGTCCCCGTCGGAGCGGTAGTTGTAAAAAAATCAACAGGCGAAATAATAGGCGAGGGCTCGAATATGCGTGAAACTGCTAAAAATGCCCTCGCACACGCCGAGATAATCGCTATTGATGCGGCGTGCAAAAAACTCGGCGGCTGGAGACTTCCGGACTGCGCTATCTATGTCACTCTCGAACCGTGTCCGATGTGCTGCGGCGCTATAATCAATTCGCGTATCGATGATGTTATATTCGGAGCATACGATCCGAAAAGCGGTTCGGCTGTGTCTGTTCAGAAGATGTTTGAACTGCCGTATAATTACTTTCCGAATGTTACCGGAGGAGTTATGGAAGAGGAATGTGCAAAAATTCTTTCGGATTTCTTCAAGGAGCTGCGTCTGAAAAAGGCGTCAAAGCACGTTTTATCCGGCGAAAAATGCTGCTGAAAAATTTTTTTGGATTTTTTTCAAAAAACGCTTGACAAGCGTTCCAATTTCTGATATAATATTAAAGCAGTCAACCGATGACTGCAAAATGCGAGTGTGCTGGAATAGGCAGACAGGCACGTTTGAGGGGCGTGTGTCGAGAGACGTATGGGTTCAAGTCCCATTACTCGCACCAAAGACCTATCGTGAATACGATAGGTCTTTTGTTGTATATGGAAGTGTAGCTGCTCCGTTTTGAGAGCAGCTATTTTTATTATAGTTGAAAAATATCGTCGTAACTGACTTTTAATATATTTTTAAGCAGGATTATCTCGTCAGGATAGAGGTGACGCTGCCCGACTTCAATTTTTGCAAGGGCGCTTCGAGTTATGTCACAGCCATTTACTTGCAAACGAGCAGAGAGCATCTCTTGCGTAATACCGGCTTTTTCACGCAGTATGCGAATGTTGTTGCCAACTGCCTTTTCAATGTCTTTGTTCATAATATACAAATCCTCCGTAAAAAGTTTTGCACCTGAATAAGTGCAAAATATATTGACTTTATTATAGACGTATGTTATAATAAAATTGCACCTAAATAGGTGCAAAACTCGCACAACAAGGAGGAATCAATTATGGCTAATAGAATAAGACGAGTAACATCCCAAAGAGAATTTGAACAAGTCATTGATGATTTTGTTACCACTGGTTACAAAATTGAGTCAAGAGGAGAGAACAACGCTCTGCTGAAAAAGTATAAGAAAAAGAATCATGGATTGGTTGCTCTTTTAACGATTTGGTGGACCTGCGGAATTGGTAATCTGATTTATGCCTTTATTCCAGCAAAAGTAGATGACGAAGTTTTGGTTAAGCTTGAATTGCCTACGAATGGCTAATAATCAATGCTATTCCCTAATAACATAATACCGGTGGAAGCTCGCGTTCTTATGAATGTGGGCTTTCGCCATTTTTTATGGATGAGATAAAAAATCCTCCTATTCAAGTAGACCTTAAAAGGCTGTACCATCGCGGTACAGCCGGTTATTTATAATATAAAGCATATAAGCCCTGAGCAGCCGTCATTGATGACACGTTCGAGAGTCTCCTGCAATTTCAGCCGTGCTTCTACGGGCATTTTGTAAAGCTTTGTGTGTAGTCCTTCATTGACGAGGTCATGGAGTGATTTCCCGAAGATATTGGACTCCCATATTTTTGTTGGATCATCGTCAAAGCCGTCGAGCAGATACATCACAAGCTCCTCGGACTGCCGCTCCGTACCGACTATCGGACTGATAGTGGTGTTGATGTTGGCTTTCATCAGATGTATCGAGGGGGCGGAGGCTTTAAGTTTGACTCCGTATTTGCCGCCCTGACGGATTATTCGCGGCTCTTCAAGGGAAAGCTCTTCAAGTTCCGGCATAACGATGCCGTAGCCGGTTGCTTCGACCTCAGCGAGTGCCGGTTCTATTCGCTGATACTTGCGGCGTATCTCGTTAAGCTCCATAAGCAGCGGCATGAGGTCGCTTTCGCTCTCGATTTCTATGCCGGTAGTCTCACCGAGTATCTTGTAAAACAAACTGCTGTCGAGCTCTGCGGTGATGGTCACAGAGCCTTTGCCGAGGTCTATCGCCGTGACTCCGGCGCTGACTACGTGCGGACACGCTGACATGGCTTCTGCGGCGGAAGCGGCTTCACGGACGATGTGTATATCCTTTGCGGCTTCACGGATACAGTCGAGTATCTCCGAACGCAGCCAATGACCTTTTTCGAGACTGTTTATCCAGCGTGCTGTTCGGATGTTTATCTCCTTGATAGGGAACGAGAAGAGAACCTCGCGGATTATGCCGCGTATGTCTTCTTCCTCAAGGTCAAGGCAGTTCACAGGGAGAACTTTTGCATCATAGCGTTCGGTGAGTTCTGCGGCGAGAGTTCGTGCTTCCGGTGAATCAGGTTCGATAGTGTTCATTATTACGATGAAAGGCTTTCCGAGTTCTTTCAGCTCGCGGATAACTCGTTCCTCACACTCGGCGTACTCGCTGCGGGGAATGTCAGATATAGAACCGTCTGTTGTTATGACAAGTCCTATCGTGGAATGGTCTGTGATGACCTTCTGTGTACCTATCTCAGCCGCCATATTGAACGGTATCTCTTCGTCAAACCACGAAGTCATGACCATACGCGGCTGTTCATTCTCTATATAGCCGAGGGAACTTGGAACTATGTAGCCTACACAGTCGATGAGCCGGACATTGAAGGCAGCTCCGTCTCCGAGATCAACCTCAACAGCTTCTTCGGGAATGAATTTGGGTTCGGTGGTCATTATAGTCTTTCCGGCGGCGGACTGCGGGAGCTCGTCGAGAGCACGTTCGCGTTTGAATTCGCTCCGGATATTGGGAATGACCAGTGATTCCATAAAGCGTTTTATGAAAGTCGATTTTCCGGTGCGCACAGGGCCAACGACGCCGATGTATATGTCGCCGCCTGTGCGTTCGGCGATATTGCTGTATATATCTTTAACCATACTCTGCTCCTTACATTGTTATTGCTGATCATCAGGTGACTATCGGTATCAGCAGCATACCGCCGCTTTCAAGGCGGTCGCCGTTGAGTTCGTTTTCCTCCATTATCGCGCGGACACTTGTGCTGTAACGCTTGGCGATGTTCCACACATCTTCGTCGGGGACTCCGAAATACAGCTTTATTGCATAGTCGCCGTCCCGTGTCTTTCTTGCGGAATCATCGACGTTCAGAGAAGTAACAGCTTTAAGTGAAGCTGAGCCCGAAACGGATATATCTGCCGCGATGTCTGCCTTTGCTGTGAGAACTCCGTCAGATGAGATGTTGTAAGAGACCTCTTTGGTGCTTATCTCTGCGGAAACTGCAGAACCGCTGATGTCGTCGCCGATCACGATAGTCTCTTCAAAAGCCTCGTCTTTGTCCGGCATAGAGATCATTCCGGCAGAGTCACGGACGATCATGGAATAGGTGAGCATACCGCTGATAATTACGGATACTCCGTCTTCTCCGGTGCGTGTGTTGATGTTCTTGGGAGTACACCACACGGAGTATATCGTTTCAGGTACGGAGTCGCCCTCAGCGAGCTTTGCGGTATGGCGAAATCCCTCGCTGTATGATGTGGGAAGCTGTTCAGCGTGTATCTCGGAGAGTTCAACGCTGCATGGGTACACAGTCGAGTAAGCGTCAGCGGCTACCATTATATCGGCATTTTTGACGGCACGGCAGGCAAGGCGTATCTCGGCTTCACAGCGCAGGGCGCGGTTTTCGCCGGTCTTTCCGGCAGTCGGAGTTATCTCACAGGTCACGACTTCGGGAGATATCCTGCATATGAAAGTTTCATCTATGCCGTCAATATCGATTATCTGACTGTAAGGTATAGTGAAGCTCATTGCTTCAACCGAGCCTTTTTCGCCCTTTTCACAGGAATAAAGAACATCAGCTTTTAGTTCGCCTTTTGCGAGGAGCTTTCCGGAAATGAGCTTCTGTTCGTACTCTTTTACAGTGCAGCGGCTGCTGATGATGTTTGCTACTGACGGCTGTGCGGCTGAAAGCTCTGCCTCTTCACTTACACGGAGCTGTTTGTCGGCTGAGAGCTTTTTTGCCGCATAGCGCAGGGGAACTCTCTTGACCTGCATATTCATTCCAACTGCATCTGATATCACTTCCTGCTGTGACTGGCAGGTCACTGAAGCTTTTACGGATACAGCTCCGCGCAGGTCAAGTCTACGCTTGTTGACCGCGCGGAAGTTGATATGGTCGGCTTTGGGAACGAGGAGTACCTCAGGAGATATACAGTCAGAGCCGAGGTCAACTGTTTTCTGAAAATCCTGTGTCTGTGTTACCGAGCGGAGAACGCTGTCGCCCTCGCCGCAGTAGAGTATGCTGATGCCGCAGTGAAGTTCGTAGGATAGCTTATCTCCGCTGACCGTCCAGCCGGTTATCACGGGCGTTACTTCGCAGCGTATAAGGCGGAAGATATCGGGGTAATAGTCCGGGAGTATGTAGTCCAGTTCAATCGGCTGTTCCTGTACTCCGTCGTATATGCTGACGGCGGCAGGTATGGTTTCTCTGCTTATTTTAAGATCCATAGGGGAACCTCCTTGAATAATGCTTTGTAATATGATATTCGCTTATAAGTACAAGTATTCCGGAAGGTAATAAAGAAACACATTTTATCAATTTAAATATTGTTATAATATAATTGATTTAGAAAAGGCTTGAAATCGTTGAAAAGGCGTGTTATAATAATAGTATTATTTTCAATTGGTTAATATATGCCGGATCAGGTAAGGAGTTACCGGCAGACATCTATGTGAAAGGATCATTATGGGTACTAAGAGAATACTGGCTTTTGTGTCAGCCGCACTCCTTGCGGCAGCTTCCGCCGGATGCGGCAGCAGCAAAAGCTCCAATAAAGAAAGAGAACATTCAACTCTGGATATGTCCGTCGACACCGTTGGTGGGGGAACTGCTGCTCAGACAGAGAGCGGCGAAGAAACAACGGCTGCCGCTGAGACTACCGCTCCGCCTGCAACTAAGCACGTAAGTCCTGTTGAAAAAGTTTCCGCTGTCTGCAATACGCAGTTCAATGTGGATACTGTGATACAGCGTGCAGACGGCAGCAACACTTTAAAGATACCGCTCGCTGAGTTCATTGAGCCCGGCGACGAGATCACTTCATTCACTTTTACTATCTATCCGGGTGACGGCGCGAGCAATATCGGTACTTTCAAGGGCGGATGCGGAATATCCGTCACGGAAGACTGCTCCGCAGCTACCGATGAGGGTTGGTATCAGTCAGCTGATTTCTCAGTCGCTACCGAAGGCGCCTACGGAGAGATAACATGGAACGTACCGGCGGAGATAAGAAGCAGCATATCTCCGGAAGGAGAAGTCCTGTTCGGCTACTGGTGGGGAAATGTCACCAGCCTCAGGGTAGAGAGTGCCGTATGTACATATACGCGTACGCGTGATGTGCCGGTTGACGGAACAGTTTCCAAGGAAATAGGTGAAAGCGTTGAATACAGCGCAGCAGACAATACAGTGAAGATACCTACTGCCGGATTCCTGCCGGAAAATGCAGTGCCGGAGGTCGTGGTGTATGACATAAGCTCAGGAGGAGACCTCAAAAAGTTCACTGGAGCTTTTATGTATGAATCTTCAGCAGGTAAGTATCAGTCACCTGATACAGCAGTATTTACCGGAGATTCATCACTTTCACTCACATGGTTCGTGCCTGATGATGTGAAAAATTGTATTGCAGAGGATGGTGCACTTGTGCTTGGATACTGGTGGAGCAAGCAGCCTTCCGTGAAGGTGGATTCCGTCACGGTGAAATACAGTCAGGGCGACGGCACAGTAAGCAAACCTGCCCCAAAGGCAGAAACAACTACTGAGCCTGTCACAAAGGCTGAAAAAGAAAAATCAAGCAGCAGCTTCAGAAGCGCTGCACAGATAATCAGCGAGATAAAGGTCGGCTGGAATCTCGGAAACACCCTTGAATGCTATGATTACAAGGAGTGGACAACAGATGCCGAGACAGCATGGGGAAACCCGGCAACGACCAAGGATATGATAAAGTCCGTAAAGTCGGCAGGCTTCAATGCTGTACGTATCCCTGCAACATGGGGCGAGCATATGAGCGGTTCGACTATCGATAAAGCATGGCTCGACAGAGTTCAGACGGTTGTCGATTATGCATATAACGAGGATCTCTTCGTCATACTGAATATGCATCACGATGACTATGTATGGTTCAGACCGAACGAAAGCGAATATGCTGCCTGCAGCGAAAAGCTCAAGAGCATATGGACTCAGATATGCAGCAGATTCGGTGATTATGGTGACAGACTCTTATTCGAGGGTATGAATGAACCCCGAACAGTCGGCAGTTCAGCCGAGTGGAGCGGCGGTACTCCTGCGGAGCGCAAGGTCATAAACAAGTATGAACAGGATTTTGTTGATACTGTTCGTAAGTCCGGAGGAAACAATGCTGAGCGTACACTTATAGTCACAACTTATGCGGCATCTGCCGAGACAGCTGCTCTCAACGACGCAGTTGTGCCGAACGGCGGAAATATCGCTATATCAGTACATTACTACGCACCGTGGAAATTTGTCAACGGTTCTGACAAGAGCTTCGGTGACAGTCAGAAAAATGAGCTTGCTGGCAAATTCAGCGAGCTGAAGAGCAAATTCGCTGACAAGGGCACACCTGTTATCATCGGCGAGTTCGGCTGCTTTGCGGCTGCTGACGAGGCTACACGTTCGCAGTACTATCAGTACTATGTATCAGAAGCCAAGAAGAACGGTATCAAGTGCTTTGTATGGGACAACGGTATCTTCAGCGGCGATGACAGCTACGGTCTCTTCCACAGAGAAGCTCTCAGCTGGGAGAACGGTATACTCAACGGCGTTATGAACGGCGCAAAATAAGCATTATCAGGGACGATGACAGCATCGTCCCTTTTTGTTTGGATGAAATGTGGGCGTTAGCTGCATATCTGACTTAATAATGTCTGTTTTGGGCAGTATCAACATTACGGGCGGTCAAAATTCGTGATAATCGACAAATATTGAATCTGACAATAATATTAACTTCACTTTTTTTAACTGATATGTTATAATAGCATTATGAGTAACTTTACGCTGTTGACACAGGAGGTGTATCTGCGGTAATGAAAACGCTATATGTTTCGGATCTTGACGGTACGCTCCTCGGCCCGGAAGCTGAGATAACGCAGTTTACCCGTGACACGCTCAACAAGCTCTGTGCAGAAGGGATTGATTTTACTTTTGCGACAGCAAGGTCGATATATTCAGCTCTTCCGCTTACTGAGGAGCTCGGTATCAATGTCCCGTGCATCCTTATGAACGGAGTAAGCATTTATGACATTCAAAACCAGAGATACGTAAAGAATGAGTACATACCTGTTGAAGCGTCTGCCGCTGTGCTTAGAGCATTCGAGGCGAATAACGTTCGCTGCTTTATGTACAGGATAAACGATGACGGTCTGCTCGTGTGCTACTACTCAGAAATAACGACAAAAGTTATGAGGAGCTTTGCAGAATCCAGAAAGAAGCAATACCTCAAGCCGTTTGAACAATGTAAGCGCCTTATCGATAAGGCAGACGGCAATACCGTCTACTTCACTACGACTGGTCCGCGGGATGTACTTCTGCCGGTCAAGGAAGAAATTGAAAAGATAGACGGCGTTGACTGCGCTTTCTACCTCGACATCTACAACGGCGAATGGTATCTCGAGGTATTCTCTCACAGAGCCTCGAAGTACAACGCAGTAAAGTTCCTGCGTGAAAACTACGGCTTTGAAAAGGTGGTCGCTTTCGGAGACAATCTCAACGATCTTCCGATGTTTGAAGCGGCTGATGTCAGGATTGCTGTCGGTAATGCAAGGGACGAGCTAAAGGCTGCCGCTGATGCAATTATCGGTACTAATGCTGAGGACGGCGTTTCAAGGTGGCTTATTGAAAATCATTGATAAACTGATGAAAACAACGGCGCAAACCGCCGTTTACATAATATGGTAATCATAACACGAAAGGAAATACATAAAAATGAAGAAACTTATGCTTGGAAACGAAGCCTTTGCAAGAGGCTTGTACGAAGCCGGATGCCGCGTTGTTTCGAGTTATCCCGGAACACCCTCTACTGAGATCACAGAAGAGGTCGCTAAGTACGATGAGGTCTATGCTGAATGGGCTCCGAACGAGAAGGTCGCTATGGAGACAGCTCTCGGAGCATCTATCGCAGGTGCAAGAAGCTTCTGCGGAATGAAGCACGTAGGACTCAACGTAGCAGCTGATCCGCTTTATACAGCAGCTTATACAGGTGTGAGCGCAGGTATGGTTATCGCTGTTGCTGACGACCAGGGGATGCACTCCTCACAGAACGAGCAGGACAGCCGCCATCACGCTATCGCAGCTAAGGTGCCTATGCTCGAACCTTCGGATTCAGGCGAATGTAAGGAATTCGTAAAGCTCGCTTTCGAGCTTTCAGAGAAATATGATGCTCCGTTCATCGTAAGAATGTCCACAAGAGTTGCTCACTCACAGAGCATCGTTGAAGTTGAGGACAGACAGGAGCGCGAGCTTATCCCCTATGAAAAGAACGCTCAGAAATACGTTATGATGCCTGCATATGCAAAGGGCAGACACGTATTCGTTGAAGAGCGCACAAAGAAGCTTATAGAATTCGCTGAGACAACACCTCTCAACCGCACAGAGATCTCTGACAAGGCTGAGTTCGGTGTTATCACAAACGGCGCTGCTTATCAGTACGTTAAGGAAGCTCTCGGAGACAAGGCTTCCGTACTCAAGCTCGGTATGGTAAATCCTCTCCCCGTAAAGCTAATACAGGACTTTGCTGCAAAGTATGAGAAGATCTACGTTATCGAGGAACTCGACGGTATCATCGAGCAGCACTGCCGCAATATCGGCGTGAACAATATCCAGGGCAAGGATATATTCGGTTATATCGGCGAGATCAATCAGGCTGTTATCGCAGATAAGCTCCTTGGCGAGAAGAAGGAGTTCACAGCTCTTGAAGAGAACATTCCTATGAGACCGCCTGTTATGTGTCCGGGATGTCCTCACAGAGGCCTTTTCTACTGCCTCAGCAAGAATAAGATAACTGTTTCCGGCGATATCGGATGCTACACTCTCGGAGCTGTTGCACCGCTGTTTGCCGTTGATACAACTATATGTATGGGCGCTTCTATCTCAGGTCTCCACGGCTTCAACAAGGCTCGCGGAGCAGAGTCAGAACACAAGACTGTTGCTGTTATCGGTGATTCAACCTTTATGCACAGCGGTATGACAGGCCTTGTGAATATCGCCTACAACAACTCAAATTCAACTGTCATCATCCTTGATAACTCTATCACAGGTATGACTGGTCACCAGCAGAACCCCACCACCGGCAAGAACCTTAAGGGCGATCCGGCAGCAGCCGTTAACCTCGAGGAGCTCTGCAAGGCTATCGGCATCAAGAGAGTCCGCGTAGTTGATCCTTATCATCTCGCTGAGACTGAGGCTGCTATCAAGGAGGAACTCGCAGCTGACGAGCCTTCCGTTATCATCTCACGCCGTCCGTGTGCTCTGCTGAAGTATGTAAAGCACAATCCGCCTCTCAAGGTAAACGCTGACAAGTGCGTAGGCTGCAAGATGTGTATGAAGCTCGGATGTCCTGCTATCTCAATGCGTGACGGCAAGGCTGTTATCGACCATACACAGTGCGTAGGCTGCGGAATCTGTCAGGAGCAGTGCAAGGTCGGCGCTATCGAAGCGTAAGAATATACAATAATTCACATATCCGCGCTACGTGCCGTTCCGGCGCTGCAATAAATATAATCACATAAAACACACTAATAATCGAGGTAATACCATGAAGATAAGAAATATCAACTGTCCTTACTGTAATGTAGCTATGAAGTATATGGGAACAAAGCGCATACAGCTCGGAAAGAGCGGTCTTATATTTGAACATCTCGACCAATGGCTCTCCGGAGCTCTCACTGCGAGCATATATGAATGTCCGCGATGCGGAAAACTTGAATTTTTCAGATACAAAAAGCCTAAAAAGGAGCAATAATGTTACAGATGAACATATATGAGGAGTTCGCACACTGGCTGGACTCCCTGCTTGAAAACAATGATATTCCCGAAAGCGCAAAGGCTTTCTGCTTCAATCTCTATGAGGAGTCGGAAGAAGATCACATCTACGGCATTCAGCTTATAGCAGCAGGAGAATTTGATCCTGCCGACACAGCAGGCGATTGGGCTTGCGAAGAAGTATGGAGCAGCGAGGAAGATATCTTCACAGTTGACACTTCTGACGAGGAGGACACCGGCTGGAAACACGCACAGGACCTTTTCAAGGAAATGGTGAAGGAATACCTCGAAAGCGGTACTTACAAAAATGTGCTTCTCGGTGCTGAGGGCAATGCTATCGGTTTTGTTGACGGAGAACTGGAGATACTCTGATATCTCGACAGTAGTAAATATACAAGGAGAAAAAAATGGAAACTAAATCTATTATGATAGTCGGCGTAGGCGGACAGGGTTCGCTTCTCGCTTCAAGACTTCTGGGAAATGTGCTTCTTGCACAGGGTTATGATGTTAAGGTCAGCGAGGTACACGGAATGAGCCAGCGAGGCGGTTCTGTTGTAACATATGTAAAGTACGGTGAGAAGGTTTATTCTCCTGTTATCGAAAAGGGCGAAGCTGACGCTGTTATCTCATTTGAGATGCTCGAGGCTGCAAGATGTCTGCCTTATCTCAAGAAGGGCGGCAAGCTCATCACATCCACACAGCAGATAGATCCTATGCCTGTTATTACAGGTGCTGCACAGTATCCCGAGGATCTTGCAGGAAAGATCAAAGCTGCCGGTGCTGAACTTATTGCAGTTGACGCTCTTTCACTCGCTGAACAGGCTGGTACTGCAAAGGCTTCAAATGTAGTTCTTATGGGTGTATTCTCTGCGATAACAGACTATCCCGAGGAGCTGTGGCAGAAAGCTCTGGAGCAGTGTGTTCCGGCTAAGTTCCTCGAACTCAACAAGAAGGCTTTTGAGCTTGGAAAAGCTGCTAAGTAATAACTGATATCAACTTGACATAAGAAATCTTATTTTAAGGAGTCTGAAACCAATGGAAAAATATTGGAATCCGGAAATTGAATGTATGTCCCGTGAGGATATGAAGAAGCTGCAGGACGAGAGACTTGTTGCACAGGTAAAGCACGTTTACGACAACGTGAAGTATTACCGTGACCTTATGGATGAAAAGGGCGTAAAGCCTGAGGACATCAAGTCAACTGATGATCTTCACAAGCTGCCTTTCCTCAGCAAGGCTGACCTGAGAGATGCTTATCCCTACGGACTTCTTGCAAAGCCGCTCAGTGAATGTGTAAGAATCCATTCTACCAGCGGTACGACCGGAAAAAGAGTAGTAGCATTTTATACACAGCACGACATCGACCTCTGGGATGAATGTGTAGCAAGAGCTATCACAGCTGCCGGCGGTACAAATGAGGACGTATGTCAGATCGCATACGGCTTCGGACTCTTCACAGGCGGTGCAGGACTCAACGGCGGTTCTCACAAAGTCGGCTGTCTGACAATGCCTATGTCATCAGGAAATACAGAGCGTCAGATAACATTTATGCAGGATCTCGGTGCAACTATTCTCTGCTGCACACCTTCATATGCTGCATATATCGGCGAAACAGTTCAGGAAATGGGACTTACTCCAGATGATCTCAAGCTCAAGGCTGGTATCTTCGGTGCAGAGCCCTGGACTGAGGAGATGAGACGTTCTATCGAGAAGTCTCTCGGCATCAAGGCTTACGACATCTATGGTCTTACTGAGACCAGCGGTCCCGGCGTTGCTTTTGAGTGTTCTGAGCAGACCGGTATGCATATCAATGAGGACAACTTCATTCCGGAGATAATCGATCCCGAAACAGGTGAAGTTCTTCCCGAGGGCGAGGTAGGAGAGCTTGTATTCACAAGTATCACCAAGGAAGCATTCCCGCTTCTCCGTTACCGCACACGCGACCTCTGCGTTCTCAGCAGAAAGAAGTGTTCCTGCGGCAGAACTCTCATCAAAATGGCTAAGCCTATGGGCAGAAGCGATGATATGATGATCATTCGTGGTGTAAACGTATTCCCGTCACAGATCGAGACAGTTCTCATTGAACAGGGATATTCACCGAACTACCTCATCGAAGTTGACCGCGTAAACAACACAGATACTCTCGACATCAATGTTGAGATGAATCCGGAGCAGTTCTCCGATAAGGTCAAGGATATGCAGAAGCAGGAGAGAGCTCTTGCAGACGCAATGAAGCTTATGATAGGCATCAATCCTAAGGTACACCTTGTATCTCCGAAGTCTATCACAAGAAGTGAGGGCAAGGCTGTTCGTGTAATCGACAAGCGAAAGCTCCACGACTAAGATAAATAGCCCGCAACGGGTTATAATATATTAAAATCACAGGAGGAATCATTATGAAAGTCAAAATCTTTTCAACAAATTTTATGCCTGAACAGGAGAAATACGAGAAATTTGCGACATTTGAGAACGAACTCAATCAGTTTATCGAGTCAGTAAAGGTCATCGACATCAAGTACAGCACTACTGCAAGTATGTGTCACGATGCTCAGACTCACGTTAATGAGTATATCGAGGATTTCTCAGCTCTCGTTATGTATGAGGAGAAGGGCAGCAACTAATTCATAAAAAATAGCTGTTATCCTTGCAGGCACAGCGCTCTTGACGGGCGCTGTTTCCTGTGGCTGTTTTTTCAAAGCTCTCATAATCTATAAGAGGAGGACTGAATATGGCAAACGTAAAACAAATATCAGTTTTTGTTGATAATAAACCCGGTCAGGCAGCTGGGGCTATGCGAGTGATAAAGGAGAACGGAATTAACCTCAGAGCACTCAGCCTTGCAGATACTGCTGATTTCGGCATAGTAAGATTCATTGCCAACGATACAGAAAAAACTGTGGATATACTGAAAGCAGCCGGCTATCCAGTTAATGTTACAGAAGTCGTAGCTATCTCTATACCTGACACACCCGGTCAGCTCAGCCGCGTACTCGATGCACTCGGCAACGACAACGTTAATGTTGAGTATATGTACTCATTCCTCGGAACATCTGACAGAGCGGTTTCTTTTGTTATCCGTGTTGATGACAACGCTCACGCTTCAGATGTGCTTACAAAGAATGGTATTATTCAGCTTACCGAAAATGACATAGCTGAAATGTAAGATATGCACAAATCTTGTTAGCTGTGGTAAAATTATTTTGAAAACGCTTGACAGTAATCTTCACGTTGATGTATAATGTATTTATAGACTAAAATAAATACGAGCATGGAAAAATTATCAACAGGAGTGATTAATCATGGGTCTTTTTGACACTATCGGCAGCATGGGTAAGGGTGCTTCCGAAAAGGCAAAAAACGTTTCCGAGGCTAACAATCTCAAGAGAAAGATCCTCTATGAGGAGGAGCGAATCGTTGAGATCTTTACAGACCTTGGAAAGAAATACTACAAGAATCCGGACGGTGATCCTTCGGAACTCAAGCTTCTCTGCGATGATATCGACCAGAGACGCAGAAGAATCAAGAAAATGCGCTTTGAACTGAATGGTATCAGGGGATACAAGATCTGTCCTAAGTGTGACGCAGAGGTAAACGAGCGTTTCCAGTTCTGCGGACGCTGCGGTGCAAGACTCCCCGACATCGAGGACGAGGACTTTATGTCACTTGAACCCAACGATTACTATACAGAAAGCAGCAATAATTTCTTCAACGCGGATTCTAACAAGAATTATTGATCAAAAAGCTGTTCTGATTTATTCGGAACAGCTTGATTTTTTAAGGGAATACCGATGAAACGTATAAAATACCTGATAACGCTTTTGTTTTTGCTTATATTTGCAAACCTTCCGTTACTATGGGCAGATGCGCCTGTTACGGCAGGCGTTAAGGCTGCCGTGACTTTTATAGCTGCTCTCGAATGGCTCATTGTATTCTTCACAGGCTACCAAAGGCGGAAAACTCCCGGCGGAAGACTCGGCGGACTCAAAAAAGGCATAGATACCATACATATCACGGGTACAGCCGCTGCGATAGAAGCAGTGCTGCTCATCTTATGGCTGACGCTCACCGATCACAGTATCGCACTGATACTGACGGCGGTCGGAGTACCGCTCGCAGCGTTGGGACTTCTGATGATCTCGGGTATGTTCAGACTTGTGATACACGGCAGGCAAGTGAAGATATCACGTTTTGCACTGCTAATAATGTTCTGGTGGGTACCGGTAGTTAATCTCTTCGTTATCCGCAGTTTCTATAAGAACGCAAGGCGTGAGTTCATGATAGAATCGGCAAAGGAAGAACTTGATACGTCAAGAGAAGCAAGCACAGTCTGTGCTACAAAGTATCCGCTGCTGCTCGTTCACGGTATCTTCTTCCGCGATTGGCAGCTGGTGAATTACTGGGGAAGAGTTCCGGCTGAGCTTGAAAGAAACGGTGCAAAGGTCTTCTACGGCAAACAGCAGTCATCGCTCGCAGTTGCTGAAAGCGCTGTGGAGGTAAAGTCAGCGATAGAAAGAGTTATTGCAGAGACCGGTGCTGAAAAGGTGAATATAATTGCTCATTCAAAGGGCGGACTTGACTCAAGATATGCAATCAGCTGTCTTGGCATGGATAAATATGTTGCAACTCTTACTACGATAAATACACCGCATAAGGGCTGCGATATGGTGGACTATCTGCTGAAGAAAGTTCCCGGAAGCATTGTTAATATCATAGAAAAGCGATACAACCGCTTTTTCAGCAAGCTCGGAGACAAGACACCGGATTTTATGGCTGGTGTGCGTGACCTGAGTGCAGTCCGGGCGAAGTCTTATGATACAGAGATGCCGGATTCACCGCAGGTCTCATACAGAAGCATAATGACTGTTATGAAGAACTCACGTTCGGCAGGCTTTCCGCTGAATATCGGATATTTGCTCATAAAGAAGCTCAACGGTGCAAACGACGGTCTTGTATGGGAAGATTCCGCTAAGCACGGTGAACGTTTCAGACTTGTGACCAGTGACAAAAAGCGCGGCATAAGCCACGGTGATGCTATTGATCTTATGCGTGAGAATATCGAAGGTTTTGATGTCCGCGAATTCTACGTAGGATTGGTCTCTGAACTGAGGGAAGAGGGCTTCTGAGTGCCGAACTGCTGCATTATCCTCCGGCATATGAACCTTGCCGGTATGCACAGTACGAACCAATAACAGGTGAACGGCAGACATATCTGCCCGAGCAGATTTAATGGTATCTCCGAATAATCCCACACTTCCCAGTGCATTATAATATTATCGAAAACTCCGACGGTGAATTCTATCGCAGTTATGATAATTGCACCGATGAAGCAGCTTCTGATGAGTGTAACGGTCTCGCGGCTGTTGATACCGTAGAGCACGGCGAAAACTATACCGCCGGTGAGTGACATAGTCCAGTGGGTATAACCTCTGCCGACTATTTCGACAAGACTGTAAAGGAAATATCCCATCAGAAATGCAAATAAATACTGTGATGATCTCATAGTCTGACCTCAAATCCTGTTTTTTAGTATTATTGACGCAAGATATTAAATTATACTGTAATAAAGGAGTATTATTATGCGAAAAAGCTGTATACTTATGCACATCTCGAGTTTGCCGTCCGAATACGGCATAGGCAAAATGGGAAAGCACGCATATGAATTTGTCGATTTTCTCAGAAGTGCCGGTGTAAAGTGCTGGCAGATACTTCCGCTGTCACCGACGAGTTACGGTGATTCACCGTACCAGTCTTTCTCAGCAAATGCCTGCAATCCCTACTTCATCGACTTTGAGACGCTCGAAAGTGACGGACTGCTCGAAACACATGAGTATACCTCTTTTACGTGGGAGAGACAGCCTGACAAGGTCGATTATGCGCTGCTGTACGAAAACTGCTTCAAGGTGCTGAAGATAGCATATTCACGCTTCAAGCCGTCTAAGGTGCCGGAGTATAAGGAATACTGTGAGGCTAATGCGGAATGGCTCGATGAATACGGTCTGTTTATGGCGCTGAAAACGCGCAACGGCGGCAAGCCATGGTTCGAGTGGGAACACGATTTGGTGTATCACAAGCCACAGGCTGTTGCTGATGCTAAGAAACAGCTCAAAAAAGAAATAGAGTTCTATAAATTCATGCAGTTTGAGTTCAGCCGCCAATGGAAGGCTCTGAAAAAATATGCCAATGACAGCGGCATTGAAATAGTCGGTGATATACCGATATACTGCGCACTCGACAGCGTTGAAGCCTGGGCAGACCACAAGCTTTTCTGGTTCAACAGAAGACGGCGTCCTGTATGTGTTGCAGGCTGTCCGCCCGATGAATTCTCACCGACCGGTCAGCTTTGGGGAAATCCTCTTTACGACTGGGACTATCATAAGAAGACCGGCTATAAATGGTGGATAAACCGTATTAAAACGGCTTCGGAGTTTTATGACATTGTTCGTATCGACCATTTCCGCGGCTTTGAGAGCTATTACACGATACCTTTCGGCAACAAGGACGCTACTGTCGGAGAGTGGAAAAAAGGTCCGGACTACGAGCTGTTCAGACTGGCTGAGGAAAAACTTGGCAGGCTCAATATCATCGCTGAGGACCTCGGCTTCATAACACCAGAAGTAAGGGCGATGCTTGACAAGTGCGGTTATCCGGGTATGAAAGTGCTTCAGTTCGGCTTCTCGGATGGTAAGAACGACTACCTGCCGCATAATTTCACGACGACAAACTGCTTTGCATATACCGGCACTCATGACAATGAGACTCTCAACGGCTGGGTGGATACACTTGACAAGAAATCGCTCAAATTTGCCAAGAAATACCTCGGAGTCAGGAGAAAGAGTGAGATACCTATGGCAGTCGTAAAGGCGGCGTGGGGAAGTGTGGCGGAGGTTGCCTGTGCGCAGATACAGGACTTTCTCGACAGCCCGGTTGAGGACAGGATGAATACCCCCTCGACTCTTGGCTGCAACTGGCAGTTCAGAACGAAAGCGGCTGATTTCACGCCGGAACTTGCAAAGAAGATACGCAAGCTGAACAAGATGTATAACAGATAATAGATTTCAGATTTTAGAATTCAGAAATCAGAGCTTAGAAAAGAAACTTATAATGCGAATAATGATTCAAGTCAACAATAAATCAGGATTGGAGTTAGAAAAATGGACAAGAAATTATTTATCGAAAAATTCACAGGCAGACTTCCTAAGGATATAAAGTCTGCAACACCGCAGCAGCTCCATAGCGCACTCGGTGATACAGTTATGGAACTCTATGCTGACCAGTGGAGTTCAGCTCGTCAGGAGCATCTTTCAAAACGCCGTGCAGCTTACCTCTCTATGGAATTTCTTGTGGGCAGAGCTGTTTTCAACAACTTGCTCGTGTTGGGTATCTATGAAGATGTTGATTCTGTTTTCAAGGAGCTCGGACTTGACCTTGCTGACCTTGAGGAGATAGAAGATGCTGCTCTCGGAAACGGCGGTCTCGGACGACTTGCAGCTTGCTTCCTTGAAAGCGCTGCAACTCTCGGACTTCCTCTCGACGGCTACGGCATACGCTATAAGTATGGCCTTTTCAAGCAGTCTATTGTGGACGGTTTTCAGAAAGAGGACATAGATGACTGGACAAGATACGGCGATCCGTGGTCTGAGCGCTGCGATGAAGATACAGTTCTCATAGAATACAGCGGACAGACAGTAAAGGCGGTTCCGTATGATATGCCGATATTTGCCTACGGTACGCAGAATGTAGGAACTCTGCGCCTTTGGCAGGCTGAACCGGTAAAGGAGTTCGACTTTGATACTTTCAACAAGCAGGACTATCTTGAAGCGTCAAAGGAAAAGATCTACGCTGAGGACATATCCCGTGTCCTCTATCCTAACGATGATACCAACGAGGGTAAGAAGCTTCGTCTAAAGCAGCAGTACTTCTTCAGCTGTGCATCTCTGACAGATATTCTGCACAAGCACAAGGAACGCTTCGGAACTCTTGATAACCTTGCTGATTATATTACTATACAGCTCAATGACACGCACCCTGTTATCTCTATCCCCGAGCTTATAAGGCAGCTTGTTGACAACGAGGGATATACCTTCGAGAAGGCTCTCGGCATAGCGAAGAAAGTGTTCAACTACACGAACCACACTGTTATGCAGGAGGCTCTTGAAAAGTGGTGGATAGGACTTGTACAGGAAGTGCTCCCGAGAATATATGAGATAATCGTTCAGATAAACGAAGAGCTCATCGCTGAGCTGTATGCATCAGGCACAGAAAAAGACAAGATAAACCGTATGAAGATAATCAAGGGTGAGCTCATTCATATGGCTGATATGGCTTGTTATGCTTCGAGCCACATAAACGGTGTTGCGGAGATACACACGCAGATACTCAAGGATACTGTTCTTGCAGACTGGTACAGCATCTATCCTGACCGCTTCCGCAACGAAACAAATGGTATCACTCAGCGCCGCTGGCTCGCGCTCTGCAATATGGAACTCTCGGCGCTCATTACTGAACTCCTCGGCGATGAAGGCTGGGTGACAGATCTCGGCAGACTCAGAGAACTTGCAAGATTTGCAGATGACGAGGGAGTGCTTCGTCGTTTCATCGACATAAAGCAGCGCAAAAAAGCTCAGCTTGCAGAATACATCAGCGAGCATGACGGCGTTAAGGTCGATGCAGACTCGATTTTTGATATTCAGATAAAGCGTCTCCACGAATATAAGAGACAGCTCCTCAACGCATTCTCGATACTCTGGATATACTACGGCATAAAGGATGGAAGTATCACAAACTTCAAGCCGACAACCTTCATCTTCGGAGCTAAGTCTGCTCCCGGTTACCGCCGTGCAAAGGCTATAATCAAGTTCATCAACGAGATAGGCAGGATAGTTTCAAACGATCCGGATACCCGCGATCTGATAAAGGTCGTTTTCGTTCAGAATTACAATGTTTCCTATGCTGAGAAACTTGTTGCAGCTGCAGATATATCCGAGCAGATCTCAACAGCCGGTACAGAGGCAAGCGGTACCGGAAATATGAAACTCATGCTCAACGGCGCTGTAACTCTCGGAACATTCGACGGTGCTAACATCGAGATAGTACAGGAAGCCGGTGAGGACAACAACTACATCTTTGGTGCAAGAGTTGAGGATCTCGAAAAGCTCCTGCCGCAGTACGACAGCCGCAGAGCTTTTGCAGGTGATCCAATGATAAAGAAGGTCGTTTCTTCACTTATCGACGGAAGTGTTTCTGATGGCGGCAGCGGCGATTTCCTTGAATTGTACGCTTCACTGCTTGACGGCGCAAGCTGGCATGAACCCGACCACTATTATCTTCTTGGTGATATAAGGAGCTATGTTGAGACAAAGCTCCGTGCTAACAGTGATTATTCTGCTGACAGACTTGCTTTTGCAAGAAAGCAGTGGCTGAATATGTGTAATGCCGGAAAGTTCAGCTCTGACCGCACTATCGCAGATTACGCAGAGAATATCTGGCATATCAGCTGAGAATAGTAAGATTTCAGGAGACGCCCTCTCTTGCAGGGCGTCTCCTCTTTCAAAACAGTCCACCGGACTGTTTTGAAATTCACCTCTTGCGGAGCGCTTTGTGGAGTGTGGGACGCTGTCCCACACCCTGCAAGGGCTGTCAGCCCTTGACCTGACCAAAGGGATAATAATCTCTTTGGAATCCCATCATTAGTTTAAATATACTTTTTAGATAAAAAAGGACGCTGTATATTACAGCGTCCTTTATCGTTATATCAGATCAAGTTGTCTTGCAGAGTCCGATTGGACTCACAGGTCAGTCCTGTGCAAGTATCTCCTTGTAGAACTCAGCGTAGTCCTTTCTGCCTTCCTTTGTGAACTGGATAGCAGTTCTCGGGTGCTGGTTGAGAAGACCTGTCATGAGGTACTGGAGATCATATCCCCATACAACGCCCTCTTCACGAAGCTTTGTCATATGCTTCTCGATGAAGCTGAGAACAGGGTATACATTGTACTTGGGATTCTTGAGGAAACCAAGGAGAAGTTCCATAGCACAGTTTCCTGCACCGCGTCCCATTGCGGAATATGTTGCATCGAGCCAGTCAACGCCGTCACCGACAGCTTCGATAGTGTTAGCGAAAGCGAGCTTCTGATTATCGTGAGCGTGGATACCTACCTTCTTGCCGTACTTGTCAGCCATCTCACAGTAGAGATTTGCGATACGTGCGAGCTGCTCGGGGTAGATAGAACCGAAGCTGTCAACGATGTAGAATACGTCAACAGGGGACTTGCCAAGGATATCAAGAGCGATCTTGAGGTCTGTTTCCTGAGCTGTTGAGATAGCCATGATATTACAGCTTACCTCGTAACCCTTTTTCTTTGCGTCCTCAATCATATCCACAGCTGTGGGGATCTGATGGAGGTATGTAGCAACGCGGATGAGGTCAACAGGACTCTCAGCGCGGTCGTGGATGTCTCTCTTGTAGTTGCAGCGTCCTACGTCTGCCATAACTGCGATCTTGAGGTCGGTATTGTTCTCGCCTACGATAGAGCGGAGGTAATCGTCATCGCAGAATTTGCAGGGACCAAACTTAGTCTCATCAAAGAGTTCTCTGTCGCCCTTGTAGCCGAATTCCATGTAGTCAACGCCTGCACGGAGGTTAGCGTTATAGAGGTCCTTTACGAATTCGTCTGTGAAAAAGAAGTCGTTTACGAGACCGCCGTCGCGGAGTGTAGCGTCAACGACCTTTATATCAGGTCTGTAATCGAGGAGCTTTGAGATTTCTTTCATTATGAACAATCCTTTCAAATTATACTTTACGCATTTAAAGCTTTACGTGTTTAAAGTTTTACGCTGTAACGCTTTAAAGCGAATATCTTCAACGTATAATAGTATATCACAAAACATCTGAGTTGTCAAACGTTTTCTGAAAATAATTATTTTTTGTTTAAATCGCCATAGATATCAGCAAATAATATGCTGAAACAGGGCATATTGCGGTAAAACGTAAAATAATTAGTGTTTGTATTTAAAGCTGACGGGCGGCAGTTGCCGCCCGTCATTCTGTCATATATCCGGGACGTTATTGTTTAGCGATAAGGTAGAGGACGAATAGTCCACCTGCTGTGAGCAGAAGAAGTCCTCCCCATATCAGAGCACGCTTTTTGTCCTTCTGTCCGATGCCTGACGTGCAGTTGTATATACATATCAGCATGAAAAGAACTATCAGCTTGCTGATTATCTGTGCGACCACAGCTTAACCTCTGAGTTCAGCTCCGATTGCTGCAAGCGCCTTGATAACGCGCTTCATAGCGCTGTCAGCCTGTTCGTCTGTAAGAGTGCCGTCGTGTGAACGCATTGAGATAGCGTAAGCAAGGCTCTTCTTGTTGTTCTGCTTCATATCGTCGCTGCGGTAGATGTCGAAGAGAGTTACCTTTTCGAGTGTCTTGCCGACAGCGTTCTTGATAGACTTTTCGATCTCAGCGGCAGGAGTGTCCTCGTCGCATACAAGGCTGATGTCACGAGTGGTTGCAGGGAACTTCGGAAGAGGACTGTATGTTATCTTCTCAGCAGCTGCTGCCATGAGTTCGGGAATGTTGAGCTTTGCTGTGTAAGCCTTTACGCCGATCTCGTATGTCTCCTGTACTTCGGGGTGAACTTCACCGAGGATACCGAGATATGCGCCGTCTTTGATGATAACTGCGCTTCTGCCGGGGTGGAGTGCAAATCTCTCGTCGAATTCCTCACAGTCGTTTGCGCGGATGTATTCAACTTCGCCGATGTTCATTTCATCGAGGAGCTGCTCTACCATACCCTTGAGTGTATAGAAGTTTGCATCGCCGCCGTACATACCGATAGTAAGGCGCTGAGGCTCATCAGGGAGAGAGTAATTGTACTTGTGCTTCTGATTGCCGCTGTTTGCGAGAATGTCGCCGTTGATGAAAGGCTTTTCTTCCTTTGCGGGGAGGTATTCCTTTGAGATCTCAAAGAGACAAGCCTTCTCGTTGCGGTTGTTGTAGTTGAAGGAGAGAACATCAAGCATTGAAGGGATAGTAGATGTTCTCATAACGCTTGTGTCCTCACCGAGAGGATTTACGATGCGGACAACGTTGCGGAGCTTGCTGTTCTCGGGGAGACGTATTTTGTCGAAATACTTGGGAGATACAAATGAGTATGTTGCGATCTCATAGCCGCCGAGTGATACTGCAGCGTTTCTGAGAGTGCGGACGAATTTCTGCTCCTCTGTGAATTCTGCCTTTGCAACGCCGCGGAAGTCTGTTGAGGGGATGTTGTTGTAGCCGTAGATACGAGCAACTTCCTCTGCGATGTCAGCCTTGCAGCCGATGTCTATACGGAATGCAGGAGCAACGACCTTGTCACCGCTGAATGTGAATTCGAGACGGCCGAGGTATTCTTTCATCTTGTCCTCGGAGATGTCTGTGCCGAGGAAATTGTTAATCCATCTGGAGTCGAATACGACCTCAGAGGGCTTGAAATCAGACTTGTTGCAGTCAATGACTGTGTTTACTACTTCGCCTGCGCCGAGGAGTTCAACGAGCTCGAATGCTCTCTTGAGACAGGTCATGGAAATAGTAGGATCAACGCCCTTTTCATAGCGTGAGGAAGCATCAGATTTGAGCTTGAGCTTCTTTGAGGTCTGACGTACCTGGGAAGGCTCGAAGTAAGCTGACTCGAATACAACAGTTGTTGTATCGTCCATGATACCGCTGTACTCGCCGCCCATAACACCGGCAACGGCAACAGGCTTCTTCTCGTCAGCGATAACGAGCATATCGGAAGTAAGCTCGCGCTCAACGCCATCGAGAGTCATTATCTTTTCGCCGTTCTGAGCATTGCGGACATTGATATGAGCGCCTTCAACATAGCGGAGATCAAAAGCGTGCATAGGCTGACCGTATTCGAGCATTACATAGTTTGTGATGTCAACGAAGTTGTTTATCGGACGAACGCCGCTTGCACGGAGACGCTCTCTCATCCAGCGGGGGGAGGGGCCTATCTTTACGTTCTTTACTATACCTGCACAGTATCTCGGGCACTTCTCTGCATTGTGGATATCTACCTTGAGGTAGCTGTTTACATCACCGTCAACGCCCTTGAACTCCGGAGCCTTTACTGTGAGGGGGAGGTCATATGTAGCAGCAGTTTCTCTTGCGAGACCTATAACGCTGAGACAGTCAGGGCGGTTTGAAGTTATCTCAAACTCAACAGAAGTATCATCGAGACCGATAGCTGAGTGGATATCCTGTCCGAGCTTGCAGTCCTCTTCGATGACGAAAACGCCCTCGGGATCTGCATAGGGGAAGTCGTGTGCTGTGAGACCGAGAGTATCGAGTCCGCAGAACATACCAAAGCTCTCAACACCGCGCATCTTGCACTTCTTTATCTTGCCCTCGGGGAGAACAGCTCCGTCAAGTGCAACGGGGACGAGGTCGCCCTCCTTGACGTTCTTTGCGTTTGTAACTATCTGTATGGGAGCCTCAGCACCGATGTCTACCTGACAAACGAAAAGTGCGTCAGCGTTTTCGTGAGGTCCCTTGGAGAGTATCTTGCCTACTACGACGTTGGAGATGTTCTTTCCCTCTTCTTCGTAGCATTCAACCTTTGAACCGCTCATTGTGAGAGCGTGACAGAAATCCTTTATAGGCATATCGGCTTTGACATAGTCGCCGAGCCATTTCATAGATAAATTCATATCTTTATTCCTTTCGATAGATTTACGGTAGATTGTATACCTTTATTTCAGGGTTGTGTTTCGTGAAATTCTTTACGGCTGTGCGGCATTTCCGCTCGCTGTCGCTGAGCCTTATGCGGATTATGCGAAAGCCGCTCCGTACATACAGTGAGTAATAACCGGAAAGAGGTATCAGCACCTTCCGGTAAGGACCGATTCGCAGGCTGCCTATACCGAAGGTATTCTGAGAAACGGTTATGCTGCTTATTTTTTCATAGGGTATCCTTCTCAGCCTGCGCAGGTCGAGAAAATGATCGCTGAACCAGTAGAACCGGTCTCCCACACGGTATGAGCTTTTGCGGAAGAAGTGTTCCGGCTCTTCGGGAAGCTCGTCTGCAAATCGCTTCAGTCTGAAAACATATACAGACTTTTCCATCACCGCGAAGATGAGCAGTATCATTATTACTATCAGCGCAGCGGCAGCCGGCTTCGGTATCTCTTTGAACATAAACAGCATCAGAAACGCTGCAAGAGCAGCCGCACACATCGCAGAAATGTAGATCTTCTGCCTGTGTATCAGGTCGCTTATCATCAGAACTGCTCTAAGAAGCGAACGTCGTTCTCATAGAGGAGACGGAGATCGTTGATATCATAGCGGCCCATAACCATACGCTCAAGTCCGAGTCCGAATGCAAATCCGGAATACTTCTCGGGATCAATGCCGCAGTTCTCGAGGACCTTGGGGTGAACCATACCTGCACCGAGGAGTTCGATGTATCCCTCGTCCTTACACATTGAACAGCCCTTGCCGCCGCAGTTGAAGCAGCTTATATCAACTTCACAGCTCGGCTCGGTGAACGGGAAGTGGTGGGGACGGAAGCGGAGCTTGCAGTCCTTGCCGTAGAGCTTCTTCATGAGCATTTCAAGAGTTCCCTTGAGGTCGGACATTGTGATGCCCTCGTCGATAACGAGTCCCTCTATCTGGTGGAAGAGAGGGGAGTGTGTAGCATCAACGGCATCTGAACGGAAAACTCGTCCGGGTGAGATGATGCGTATCGGGGGCTTCTGATTCTCCATAACGTGAACCTGTACGGAAGAGGTCTGAGTACGGAGAAGAATTGATTCATTAGTGTTCTCTATGTAGAAAGTATCCTGGGTATCTCTTGCCGGATGATCGGGCGGGAGATTGAGAGCTTCAAATACGTGGTAATCGTCATCGATCTCGGGGCCGTCTGCGATCTCAAAGCCCATACCCATAAATATCTCGCGGATCTCGTTCTCTACCTTTGTGAGGGGGTGGAGCTTTCCGAAAGGAGCGTGCTTGCCGGGGAGAGTGATGTCGATAGTCTCCTCCTTGAGCTTTGCAGACTGAGCTTCGGATTTGAGAGCTGTGAGCTTGGAAGCGAGAGCTTCTTCAATGTCTGCACGTACCTTGTTTGCGAGCTGTCCGATAACAGGACGCTCTTCAGCAGAGAGCTTGCCCATCTGCTTCAGGATAGCGGTGAGTTCACCTTTCTTTCCGAGGAACTTTATCCTCAGGTCGTCAAGCGCTTTGATCTCTGTACATGAAGCAAGTTCCTGCTTGGCGAGCGCTTCGATTTTTTCGAGCTGTTCTTTCATTTTTTCACCTCATAGAAAATATTTAATGTGTCGTGACAATAAAAAAAGTCCTGTCCAACAGGACAAGACATAATACCTTGCTTATAAACCACCCATTGTCAGGAGAGCCGACACTCTCTTGTCTTTAACGCAGACCTACGTTGCAGTCTACAAGAATAACAGCTGTCGCCATATCGGAACCTAAGCTCATGCGCGAAAATCGCTGCACCTTCAACCGCACCCCTCGTGAGTGAACTTCGGAACGTATTCTGCCGGAGCGCTCACACCTGTCCGCTCCTCTCTGTGGACATATCCCGTACCTACTCTCTCAGTCATTGGGTTGTATGTATATTATAGCGTGTGAAAAGGAAAAAATCAAGTGCTTTTTGAAAATTTACTGAAGAATTAAAACTGAAATTAGTACAGCACTTTATAGAAATTACACAAATCGATCTGCTTTTATATGTGCAGATATACAAAATTAGTTTCAAAATGCAACAAAACGGCTCTTTGGACTGACTTATTATATAGAAACTTTTTTATAGAAACTATTTCCGAAGAGGTGATCCTATGAAAAAATTATATGCAGCAGCGATCGGTCTTTTGCTCCTTACGAGCTGCGGACACGTTGATCTTTCAAAAAATGTATTTGAGTCGTCTTCCGGAAGCGGAACAGCAAGTTCACGTTCGACAGCAGAAACTACTTCAACTATCACTTCGACTGTGACTACTATGTATTATACTAAGCACAGGACATCTGAGACAGATACTTTGAATAATGCTGATGACTCTGTGCATAAGCCGTATGTCGCTCTGATAAGGCGCGTATTCAGCAACGAATACTGTTCGGACAAGAATAGCGTATCGATAATCGACAGGAACGGAAAACGCTATTTCACAGAAGACAAAAACATCTGTAAGATGGATAATCAGAAGATAAATGAAATGCTTGCGGCAGGCGCTCTGGATGCTTACCGTACAAAATGCAGCGATGTTGATACAGAGGAGATAGCTGCAATTTACAAGCTTGTTTGTGAGGCTGTCGAGAATGACGACTGCAGAATGCGTGAGTGTGAAATGCTTCCTAGTGTTGAGGCTCCTCTCGTAAGCGTATATTTTATGTGCTGCAACAGCGACGGTACTCTTAGAAGTGTGCCTATCTATGTGAACAAATGCATGACACCCATTTTCACAAACAGCGATAAGCTGACAAAAGTGTATAATTGGTATAATGACCTGAATAAAACTTTATAATTTAATAGTGATCTGCAATTTTTTCTTTCCGTGAGTCTTGATATTTCCTGTGATATGTGCTAATATATTAATATGTATTAATATGACAGGAGATATATTTGATGGATAACTTTTCCGAACAGCTCGTGAAGAAGAACGAGACCTCTGCCGATAAGAGCCGCAGATTTATGCTTATGATACTGGGAATACTGCTTACGATAGCGCTTGCGGTACTGTCTTTTCTCCAGCTGGACAAGCCGGCTATGGCTTTCCTGGGAATGCTGCTTGCGGCAGCTGCCGGTTACGGCACCTACTTCATAGTGCAGGGGACATATGTTGAATACGAGTACACATTCACGAACGGCGAACTCGATATTGCCAAGATAATCGCCAAGAAGAAGAGAACGGAGCTTCTTTCTGTGGATGTGAGGAGCTTTACAGCTTTCGGAAAATACAATGACGATATGGAGGAGACAAAAGACATGACAGTTGTTATCGTTTCCGACAATATCGCATCACACGAATATTATGCGGAGTTTCAGCATGAGGATTACGGCTTTACACGCCTGATATTCGTGCCGGACGAGAAGACTCTCGACAATATCACCAAGTCTCTTCCACAGAAGCTGAAGGCGCAGCTAAGGAAAGAAAGTGAATAATGATCCTTTGCGGCAGATGACCGCATTATATAGATCAATATTACGGAGGTGTGCAAATTGCAGATCGTATCACCTAAACAAATGGCAAAAATCGAAGAGCATTCAGAGAAAATGGGCGTTTCACGCAGACAGCTCATGGAGAATGCCGGCAAGGCTCTCGCAGGCGTCATAGATGATTACTGCCGAAAAGAACCGGATATTTCCCCTGAGGAAAAGTCGATAGTATTCCTCGCAGGCAAGGGAAATAACGGTGGAGACTGCTTCGTGGCGGCAAATATTCTTGTCTACCGCGGCTACCGTATCACTATCATCAGCGTGGGTGGAATGCCGGTAACAGACCTTGCTGCTGAGATGTATGACAGGCTTCCGGCGGACAGAGTGGAGTTCCTTGAGGGTTACAGGAGCGAGAATGTTGAGGCAGCGCTTGAAGCTGCGGAACTTGACTATATGACTATCCCGAGCAGCCGTGAGGGCTCTCACGACGGCGGTGAGGACAGTCCGTTTGACAGCCTGATAAAGAAAGAACAGCAGCGTATGAGACTGGTTAAGAATGCCATTCTCCGCGCTTATGTTGTTGTTGATGGTGTGTTCGGAACAGGATTTCATGGTGAGCTCGACACGGAAACAGCCGGTATTTTCGGTATCGGTTCGGGAGCTTACAGGATAGCAGTTGATGTTCCGAGCGGCGGAAACAGCGCTACCGGAACTGTTTCACCTGGAGTTTTCAAGGCAGATGAAACTGTTACATTCGGTTTTCTCAAGACCGGTATGACACAGTTCCCGCTGAAGAAATACTGCGGAAAGATAACCGTAGCCGATATAGGTCTGCCGTGCAAGGCAGTTGAGGTGATAGGCGGTGAACGTGCTTATTATCGCATTGAACGCAATCATCTTGCTGCATATCCTCCGAAGCGTGAACGTGATGCCTACAAGGGCAGCTTCGGAAATGTGCTTATAATAGCAGGAAGCTCTTCTATGAGAGGTGCGGCTGCATTTGCGGCGCTCGGTGCGCTTAGAATGGGCGCAGGACTTGTCCGCATAGCATCTGTTGAAAAATGTATAGATACGGTTGCAACACTCGTTCCGGAGGCTACTTATATAGAACTCGATTGTGACGATTATGGATATATGCTCTATGACAGCAGCGTAACTCCGCTTACTGCCGCTATCGAAAAAGCTGATGCTGTAGTGATAGGCTGCGGTATGGGAGTTACTCCGGATACCATAGAACTCACAAGATTTGTCACGCAGACTGCAAAATGTCCTGTTATCATCGACGCTGATGGAATAAACTGCATAGCTTCGGACATAGATATTTTAGTGAAGAAGCAGACAAACATCATCATCACTCCTCACACCGGAGAAATGGCAAGACTTCTGAGATGTGAGTGTGCTGATGTCAGCAATGACAGACTGGCTGCTGCTGAAAACTTTGCGGAACAGTTCGGCGTGACTGTCGTTCTCAAGGGCGCAGGTACTATCATAGCAGACAACCGTCTTACAGCTGTGAACCATACCGGAAATCCGGGTATGAGCGTAGGCGGAAGCGGTGATATACTCGCAGGTATGATAGGAGCTATTGCTTCGCAGGGCTTCAATGACATAGACAGCGCCTGTGCCGGAGTATATATGCACGGACTTGCCGGTGATGCTGCTGAGAAAAAGCTCGGACAGGAGTCAATGCTGCCGAGAGATATCATAGATAGTATATCTGATTCTTTCAGGATATTAAAGAAAAAGAAACTGAATAAGGACTGAGCTCAGTTTTAGCTGCTGCTGCCGTCCGCGGAAGTCAAAGTCTTGATAATTTTTCAGAATGGAGAGATCTTATGAAAAGACTTGTATTATCTGCGGTTACGGCGGCAGCGCTTTGTTTTGTGTCGTGTTCCGTACCTATGAAGAATGAAGCGAGCCGTCCTAACAGACTTGGTGAAAGCTTCTCCGGCGATGTTGCTATCACTATTGAGAAGATGCACGCGGCAGGCAGACTCGAACGCTCCGGCGGTGACTGGAACGTTGAATTCTCCGAACCGAATACTCTCAGCGGAGTGAGCCTTGGTTTCAGCGACGGCAGCGTGACTGCGTCATATAAGGGCCTGAGTTTTTCCGTGCCGCAGTCTGCTGTGCCGGTAAAGGCGATGATGCTGAATCTCATAAAGGCAGTCGATGAGAATTCCGCGAGCGAGGAACTGAAAGGTGAAGAAAAGGACGGTATGCTGCGGCTGAACGGAAAGCTCGACGGTGGAAGCTACGTATTGTCGGTCGATGACAACGGTTTTATCTGCGGTTTTGATATGCCGGGGTATGAGCTTTCGATGACGTTCATGAATATCGCAGAAGGGGCGGATAATATGACGGCTTCTGATACAACTGCTGAAGCTGTTACAACTGTTACGGAGACAGCGGCAACCTCGACGACTCAGAACGTTGAGCATTCCTGATGTATACTCTTGTAAATAAAAAAGGAACTGCAGGTGCAGTTCCTTTTTTATTGTTTATTAATCGTACTGATGAGGTACGCTCAGGTCAAATCTGGTTATTGCAGCAGAGGGGGTGTACTCTGAAGTTACTACCTTGCCGTTTGCGTCAACACTGCTTACGAGACAGCGAAGCTCTATTCCGTAGTAAGTATATGTGTAAGGTTTGTAGAATTCGTCGTAGTTAGTAACAGTATAAGTTACATCATCGCCTTCGAGGTCGATGTAGTTGTTTGAGGTCGTTTTTATATTCTGCCAGTAGCTTACATCTTTTCCGCCGATGCTCCAACGATAATACTTCTGCCATGTGTATGTATATTTACCTGTACCGCCTGTTGCATTCACATAAACACGGAGAGGTTCTGTTGCAGGGATGTATGAGCCGTTAGCGTCTATGAGATAGGACAGATACTTCTTCAGACACTTTGAAATAGACAGATAGCTTGTTTTAACAGTAGCAGTGCGGCTTGTTACGGTATTATTTGCTGAGTCTGTAATGATACAGTAGTATTTCCCTGCTTTTCTAGCGGTTATTTCAGCTGTGGTGTCAGACAATTTTGTGCCGTCGCAGTACCATTTGTAGGTGTAAGAGCCCTTGCCGCCCTTTGCTGCAACTGAGAGCTGACAGCCGGTTGAGTAATCATAGATAGTGGAATCCTTAACGTCCTTTGTCAGTGTCAGGTAACTGTTCTTAACAACGATGGGGGCACTTTCCAGTTCTCTGCCCTTGCTGTCTGTTATTTTGCACAGGTATGTTCCGGCGCTGCTTATAGTAGTGGAACGCGATGTGCTGAATGCAACGCCGTCTTTCTTCCACTCATAGGTGTAAGGAGAAGTTCCGCCCTTTACTGTTACGAAAATATTGGTGCGCTCGCCGCTGCTGTAACGTGTAAAACTCTTGGACTGAGAAGTTATCTCGAACTTATAGTGTACGTTAGCGCTTCTTGTTTCGTATGTTGAAGTTGTATAAGCTGTTGCAATTTTCTTGCCGTTGGCATACATGGACATTGGTGTCTTTACTGTTACCTGACAATAGTAATCGCCGGGATCATATGCCATTATACCGCTTGATGTTTCCGGTACTGCCATCTCGTTGCCGTTGAAGAACCACTTATAGGTCAATGTGGCACCTTCAGGGAGAGTATAGGATGATGCTTTCTTTACGTTGATGATATCGTAGCCACCCTGTGTTATTTCGACATCTGTCTTGTCGAGAGAGAACTTAGCCACCTGTAAGATAGGTTGAGTTGTTATCGGGCCTGATATAGTTTTAGTAGGCTCGAGTGGGGGAGTTTTTGCCGCACCTGCGTTAATACTGCCAGCACCGCAGAAAAGTACAGCACTTGCGAGCATACAAGCCGCTTTTTTGTAGATCGACCTCATTTTAAAAACCTCCTGAACATATTAAAATATTATAAAAACGTTTGCGTTTTAAACGCTTTTATTCCGTAAAAATATAACTTAACTATATCACAGTTCTTTGCGCCTTGCAATACTTTTACGTAATTTTGTAGATTTATATAATCAAATAATCAGGTTTCAAGCTGCAAATCGTTAATATAAACAACGAGATACTTTGCTTATCAAAAGGAAAATGTGTGCATTGGCTGTGAAAGCTGTTGAGAAGATCTGCTTCTGTGAATGCAATTGATTAAAACAAGAAAATATGTTCTCCTGCGCTGGCTACTATTTATTTTATTAAAATTATGTGCTATAATAGTAGTTGAACATTTCTGAATAAACTGAAATACGTTTTAAGGAGCTATTATGACTGATAAGATTATAATAAAAGGTGCAAGAGAGAACAATCTGAAAAATATCGACCTCGAGCTTCCCCGTGACCAGCTGATCGTTATGACTGGTCTGTCCGGCTCGGGAAAATCCTCTCTCGCATTCGATACTATATATGCCGATGGTCAGCGCAGATACGTCGAGAGCCTTTCGTCCTATGCGAGAATGTTCCTCGGACAGATGGAGAAGCCTGATGTTGACAGCATCGAGGGACTATCGCCGGCTATTTCCATAGATCAGAAGACCACTTCAAAGAATCCGCGTTCCACAGTAGGAACTGTCACGGAGATATACGATTATCTCAGACTCCTCTATGCGAGAATTGGTGTGCCGCACTGTCCGGTCTGCGGAAGAGTCATCTCACAGCAGAGCATTGATCAGATGGTGGACTCTGTTATGGAGCTTCCCGAGGGGACGCGAGTGCAGCTCCTCGCACCTATCGTAAGGAATCGCAAGGGACAGTACGCAAAAGAGCTTGAAAGCGCAAGAAAGTCCGGCTTTGTCCGTGTCCGTATCGACGGCATAATGTATGAACTCGCTGAGAATATCAAGCTCGACAAAAACAAGAAGCACAACATTGAGATAGTAGTTGATCGTATCGTTATCAAGCCAGGTATCAAGTCGCGTGTTACCGACAGTCTTGAAACTATTTTCCGTCTGACCGGTGGACTGGCTCTCATTGATGTTATCGGCGGCGAAGAGATACTCTTTTCTCAGAATTACGCCTGCCCTGAGCACAACATTAGTATCGGTGAGCTTGAACCGGTAATGTTTTCGTTCAACAATCCTGTCGGCGCCTGCCCGAAGTGTACAGGCCTTGGCGTTTTTCGCCATATTGATCCGGAGCTGCTCATTCCGAACAAGGAACTCTCAATAATAGACGGTGCTATCAATGCGCCCGGCTGGAACAGCCTTGACGAGACTTCTATGTCGGCGATGTATTACCGCGCTGTTTCGGAGAAGTACGGCGTACCGCTGGATGTTCCGGTCAAGAAGCTGAAAAAGGAACAGATTGATCTTTTCCTTTACGGTACAGGTGATGAAGTCCTCGAACTCCGCAGACCTGATTCAATAGGCGGAGGAACATACAACACACCGTTTGAGGGTGTTGCGAATAATCTCGAACGCCGTTACCGTGAAACTTCAAGTGACTGGTCACGAAATGAGATAGAAGAGTACATGAGCGAAGTGGATTGTCCGGTTTGTCACGGCAGAAGACTCCGCGACGAATATCTTGCTGTAACTGTTGGTGATAAGAACATCAGCGAAATGACTGATTTTTCCGTCCGTGATGCTCTTACCTTCTTCAAGGAAATAAAGCTGTCCCAGCAGGAAAAACTCATCGGTGAGCGCATAATCAAGGAGATAAAGGAGCGTCTCGGCTTCCTCGGAAGTGTCGGACTCGAATACCTTACGCTCTCACGTTCTTCGGGAACGCTTTCCGGCGGTGAGAGTCAGAGAATACGTCTTGCAACTCAGATAGGCTCGTCTCTTGTGGGTGTTCTTTATATCCTTGACGAGCCGAGCATAGGACTTCACCAGCGTGACAACGATAAACTGATAGCTACACTGAAACGCCTCCGTGATCTCGGAAATACTCTCATTGTAGTTGAACACGACGATGATACCATGCTTGCCGCCGATTACATCGTGGACATTGGTCCCGGTGCAGGAATACACGGCGGAGAGGTGGTCTTTTCCGGAACTGTGGATAAGCTGCTCAAATGTAAGAATTCTATCACAGGTCAGTACCTGAGCGGTAAGAAGAAAATACCGCTTCCGGACAAGCGCCGTGAGGGCAACGGACTCTTTCTCAGCGTTCGCGGAGCTTCGGAAAACAACCTCAAAGATGTGGACGTGGACATACCGCTCGGAAAGCTGATATGCGTTACAGGAGTTTCAGGTTCGGGCAAATCGAGTCTTGTAAATGAGATAGTTTACAAGCACCTTGCCGCAAAGCTCAACCGTGCCAAGATAAAACCCGGAAAATTCCGTGAAATGAAAGGCTTAGAGAACCTTGACAAGGTGATCTGCATAGATCAGTCACCGATAGGCAGGACTCCGCGTTCCAATCCGGCGACATATACCGGAGTTTTCGGCGATATACGCGAGCTCTTTGCAAAGACAGCCGATGCAAAGGCGAGAGGTTACTCTGCCGGACGTTTTTCGTTCAATGTTAAGGGCGGACGCTGTGAAGCCTGCGAGGGCGACGGCATAATCAAGATAGAGATGCACTTCCTGCCGGACATCTACGTTCCGTGCGAGGTCTGCAAGGGCAAGCGCTACAACCGCGAGACTCTCGAAGTACACTACAAGGGCAAGTCGATATATGACATTCTTGAAATGACCGTTGACGAGGGAGCTGAGTTCTTCGAGCATATCCCGAAGATCGCCCGCAAGCTAAGAACACTCCAAGATGTAGGTCTTGGCTACATCAAGATAGGACAACCGGCTACCACGCTCTCAGGCGGTGAAGCACAGAGAGTCAAGCTCTCAACGGAGCTTTCAAAGAGGGCAACAGGAAAGACTATATACATCCTCGATGAGCCTACAACGGGACTTCATACAGCGGATGTTCACAGGCTCATACAGGTGCTCCAGGAGCTCACAGATCAGGGCAATACAGTTCTTGTCATTGAGCATAATCTGAACGTGATAAAAGTCGCTGACCATATCATCGATCTCGGTCCGGAGGGCGGAGACGGCGGCGGAACCATCGTTGTGCAGGGAACTCCCGAGGAAGTTGCAGCGTGTCCCGAGTCGTATACCGGACAGTACCTCAAGCAGTATCTGAATAATTCCTGATAGCTCATTTTGCAAATTGCTTGTACTGGTGCGTTTTACCATTGAAAAATACGTTTATAGATGTTATGATAAGGAGGAATAATGGATCATTTCGTGCTTCATTCCCAGTATGCGCCGGCTGGTGATCAGCCAAAGGCGATAGACCAGCTCGTCAGGGGACTGGAAGAGGGAAAAAAGGAACAGATACTTCTCGGTGTTACCGGTTCGGGAAAGACCTTCACAATGGCTAACGTCATCGCTAAGGTCAACAAGCCGACGATAGTCCTTGCCCACAACAAGATACTTGCGGCACAGCTCTGCTCGGAATTCCGTGAATTCTTCCCGGAGAACGCTGTTGAATACTTCGTGTCCTACTACGATTACTACCAACCTGAGGCTTATGTCCCCAGCACGGACAGCTATATCGAGAAGGACTCCTCCATAAACGACGAGATAGATAAGCTGAGGCACTCGGCGACGACAGCTCTTGCTGAGCGCAGGGACGTTATTATCGTTGCGAGCGTTTCGTGTATCTACTCTCTCGGTAGTCCGGACGAATACCGTTCGATGTGTGTTTCGATACGTCAAGGCGCGGAAAAGCCGCGTGACCAGCTTATCGAAGAACTTGTACGTATCAGGTACGAGAGAAACGATATCGCCTTTGAGCGTAACCGTTTCAGAGTTCGCGGCGACGTTGTGGAGATATTCCCGGCAATGTCGAGCGATACAGCAGTCCGCGTTGAGTATTTCGGTGACGAGATAGACCGTATCTCCGAGATAAATGTTGTTACCGGCGAGGTAAAGGCTGTTGTGTCGCACGCGGCTATATTCCCGGCTTCGCATTATGTTGTCGGCGATGATAAGATGGAAGCCGCTCTTGCTGAGATAGACCGCGAGCTGAACGAGCGCATAGATTATTTTCAGAAGAACAATAAGCTCATAGAAGCTCAGCGTATCGAGCAGCGTACACACTACGATATGGAAATGCTGCGTGAGGTGGGATATTGCAGCGGCGTTGAGAACTATTCCCGAGTCCTTGCCGGACGGCCTGCCGGAAGCACTCCCCAGACGCTTCTAGACCACTTTCCGGAGGATTTCCTGCTGATAGTTGACGAGAGTCATGTTACACTGCCGCAGGTCCGCGCGATGTATGCCGGTGACCGTGCAAGAAAGACTACTCTTGTGGATTACGGTTTCCGTCTGCCGAGTGCTATGGACAACCGTCCGCTGAATTTTGATGAATTCAACGCACATATCAATCAGGCGATATATGTAAGCGCTACCCCCGGACAGATAGAGCGCGAAAAGACCGATACAATCATCGAACAAGTCATCAGACCGACAGGTCTTGTCGATCCCGAGATAATAGTTAAACCGACTCAGGGACAGATAGACGATCTGCTTTCAGAGATAAACACTCGTGCTGCAAAGGACGAGCGTGTACTTGTTACTACTCTCACCAAGAAAATGGCTGAGGATCTTACGAATTACTATGAGCGTCTCGGCGTAAAGGTACGTTATATGCACCACGACATAGACACCATTGAGCGTATGGAGATAATCAAAGACCTGCGAAACGGCGTGTTTGATGTTCTTGTGGGCATAAACCTTCTTCGTGAGGGACTCGATATACCCGAGGTCAGCCTTATCGCTATCCTTGATGCAGACAAGGAAGGATTCCTCAGAAGCGAGACATCGCTCATTCAGACGATAGGACGAGCTGCACGTAATGCAAAGGGACAGGTAATCATGTACGCAGATACTGTTACAGGTTCTATGGAGAGAGCGATAACAGAGACTGAGCGCCGCCGTGCGCTTCAGATGGCTTACAACGAGGAGCACGGAATAGTTCCCAAGACCATAATCAAGGGCGTCCGTGATGTCCTTGAGATCACATCTAAGCCGAAGCTCGAGGCAAAGACCGCCGGAAAGAAGCTGTCGGCTTCCGAGCGTACAAAGCTCATAGAAAAACTTACGGCAGAGATGAAGAATGCTGCGAAAATGCTTGAATTTGAACACGCCGCATATCTCCGTGACAAGATACGTGAATTGCAGGAAAAGTAAGGGGGCGGTACTTTGAAAAGACCGGTCATAAAGATTCGCTATATCATACCGCTTGGAGTTATACTGCTTATGGCTCTGCTGAATGTCATGGCGAGACTCAGCCGCGGATTTGCAGACTTCTATGTGACAAAGGTGTTTCCACCGATAAGCAGCGCCCTTTCATTCATCAGCGGACTGTTCCCGTTTTCGGTCGGGGAGATGATGATAATCGCCCTGATACTGGTTATTCTGCTTGGCATACCGGCGACCGTGATACTGCTCATCGTTCTGAAGGACAAGCGGCGGAAAACTGCCGGTATAGCAGTACTTTCAGCGCTGTGGATATTTGCTTACATATGCACCACAGAGACACTCAACTGCTTCATAATGTATCAGTGTACGCCGTTTTCGGAGCGCTACCTTGACCACAAGGAGCACACGCGTGATGAACTCGTTGGCGTGTACAGGATACTTGTGGAAAAGTCAAACGAACTCGCATTGAAAGTCCCCCGTGACGAGGAAGGCAGGTTCTATTTGACCTGTGACGTTGACAAGGAAGCCCGTGCTGCTATGAAAAGGGCTGCTGAGGACTATCCTCAGCTCAGAGGCTACTATCCCAAAGCAAAGGCGATAGAATTTTCATACTTTATGAGCCAGTCCGGACTTGCAGGTATATATTTCCCGTTCTCTATGGAAGCGAACTACAATGATGATATGGTTCGGACTAATCTTCCGGATACTATCTGTCACGAATATGCTCACCTGAAAGGAATAATACAGGAGGACGAGGCTAATTTCATCGGCTTCATTGCAACTACCGGCAGCGATAATGTGGAATTCCAGTATTCCGGATATTTGTCTGCGCTGGAGTATGTTCACAATCAGATTTACGACCGTGAGATAAGCGCGGGTTACGGTGTTACTGATGAAATAAGCGACGAAGTCAAGGCTGACTGGTTCAGATTTCTGCCGGATGATTACTGGGAGAAAAACAAGAAAAAAGAAATAATCTCCACAGATACAGTAAGCACCGTTTCCGAAACTGCTATGGATACGAACATCAAAGTCAACGGCAGGGAAGAGGGCACGGAGTCATATTCCTATGTTGTAAATCTGTTGTTGGATTACTATTATCCGGCTGATAAATGATGATATTTTTTTTTGAATGGGCGCACATTGTGCGCCTTTTTTGTTTGCTGAGCTGAGAAACAGGCTTGTTTCCGTCGTTTTTTGTGCAAAACGGACTGCTTTTTGAGGCTGTATTTGAGCTATCCTACAAAATTTATGGAAAATACTTTATTTATCACTTAAAAAATGCTATAATTAATCAGTCATTATTTAATTTCAGAACAGGGGGATAATATGAAAAACGGCGTTAAGATGCTTGATATAGCTCAGAAGCTCGGAGTCAGCGTAGTGACTGTCTCCAATGCCCTTGCCGGACGCGAAGGCGTCAGCGACCAGATGAGACGCAAGATCTGCGAAACAGCTGATGAAATGGGCTACAAGCCGTCAAATACAAGAGGAATGAAAAAGATGATGATGCCGCGTTCGGGAAAAAGCGTGGGTATACTTACATCTGAGAGGTTCGTCGGACCAAGAGGAACATTTTACTGGGAACTTACGGCAGGTATTTCAAACAGGCTCTCAAAGCTGAATATCTTTACGGTATATGAATGTGTATCAGCCGAAAACGAGGACATGGGAACTCTGCCTAATATGCTGATAGATCACAAGGTAGATGCTATCATTGTTATAGGTCAGGTACACAGGAACTATATAGAGATGCTCAGCAATATAAAGCTGCCGCTTCTGTTTGTGGATTTCTACGACAGCCGATTTGATATAGATTCGGTCAATTCAGACAGCTACAACGGTGCATATCTGCTGACAGACTACCTCATAAGAATGGGACATCGCGACATAGGTTTCTTCGGAACTCTCAATGCTACCAGCAGTATCAATGACAGATTCCTCGGCTATATGAAGTGTCTTATTGAGAACGGTATAGAGTACCGCAGTGACTGGACTATCGGTGACCGTGAAGAGAACGGAACTCTTCTCACAGATCCGGTATTCCCTGATGATATGCCTACTGCATTTGTATGCAACTGTGACGAGAACGCTGCGCTCGTTATAATGGCTCTGCGTTCAAAGGGCGTTCGTGTGCCGGAGGATATCTCTGTTGTCGGATATGACAACTACATCACAATGGGCATAGGTATACCGGCTGTAACAACTGTTGCGGTTGATCTTGCCAAAATGGCAGAAGTGTCGGTAGATATAATGCTAAAGAAACTTGCTGATCCTTCATACACGGCAGGCAGACGCGTTATAAGCGGCAAGCTCATAATAAAGGACAGTGTTATGAATGTGAACGGGGGCGGCAGAGATGCTCGATAACCTGAAAGGACACTTTCTGACCGTTGTAAGGCACAGACGAAAGGTCAGGGAGCATTGTTTCAAGGCAGGCATATTCTGGCGCGGACTGTGGCATGATATGTCGAAATTCTCACCGACCGAGTTCATTCCCGGCGTTATGTACTTCCAGGGAAGCAGAAGTCCCAACGAGAAAGAAAGAGAAGTGATCGGGTATTCGCAGGCGTGGATGCACCACAAAGGCAGGAACCGCCATCACTTTGAATACTGGACCGACTACAATACTGTTACCAAGAAGCTCGAACCAGTAAAGATGCCGGATGTGTACATATTCGAGATGTTCTGCGACAGAGTGGCGGCTTCAAAGATATACAACAAGGAAAACTACAAGGACGATATGCCGCTCGCTTACTTTATGCGTGCGAAACAGAAGCGCATGATCGAAAAAGAGACAGCTGAAAAGCTCGAATTTCTGCTGACTATGCTCGCTGAGCGTGGTGAGGAAGAAACCTTCCGCTATATCAGGAAACAGGTGCGCCGCAACAGAGTCGGTATGACCAGATGGCGCGGATTTGATATGGCTAAAGTCAAAGAGGTCGGCGGACAGGATACATAACGGAACTTTTTTGCTGTGATTGTTGCTATTTTATTAATTGTGTGATATAATGTAATATATATCAATTCTGAACAGGAGTGTAAACTTACAATGAGATATAACAGGACCGAACTTTCCGGAAATATCGGATTTTCTTCGATCATTGACGAAAAGTTCAAGACGGCTTCGCTGACAGTCCGTTTCATTACGGAGCTCTCAGGCAAGGAAGCCGCGGCTAACGCTCTCGGTATCGGAGTACTTTCATCGTCGAGTGCTGAGTACAAGACTCTTGCCGAGCTCAACGAAAAGCTGTCATCGCTCTACGGCGCTGCTCTCAACACCTTCGCAAGAAAGCGCGGAGACGTTCAGGTGCTCGGAATGACTGCTTCGTGGATTACGAACAGATATGCCTTTGATGGCGAGGATGTTGACAGCGAGATGCTCGGTATAATCCACGGCTGTATATTTGAACCCAATGCAGAAAACGGCGTGTTTGACGCTGATTCATACATGATAACACAGAAAGATCTCCTCGACCGCATAGATGCCGAGCTCAATAACAAGCGCGGCTATGCACTTTCAAGAGCTGCTGAGATAGCTTTCAGAGGTGAGCCTGCGGAATTCTCCTGCTACGGCACAAAGGAGTCTGCAAGTGCAGTGACCTCAGCTGAAGCTTACAGCGCATACAGAAAGCTGCTCGAGACTGCACAGGTGGAGATATGCTATATAGCTCCCGAGGAGAACAATGCTGTTCTTGAGATGTTCAGAGAGAGCTTCGGCACTGTGAACAGAAACTCAGGAAAGCTGACATTCAGGAGCGTGAGCCCTGCAAGAGCAGAAACGGTAACTGAGTCTGATAAATTCGACGTTCTCCAGTGCAAGATGGTAATGAACTTCAAGACAGATTCCGATGATCTGTTCGGTGTAAAGATGCTCAGTACGATATTCGGTGAAACACCGGTATCAAAGCTCTTCATGAACGTCCGTGAAAAGCTCAGCCTGTGCTATTACTGTGCCTGCCGCTTCACATATTCTAAAGGCAGCATAATGGTTGACATCGGCGTTGAGCGTGAAAATATCGAAAAAGCTAAGGCGGAGATACTCCGTCAGCTTGACGAGATGAAGAAGGGTAACTTTACCGATGCTGAGATGGAAAGTGCTCTTCTCAGCCTTGACAATGCTCTCACTCAGATAGGCGATACGCCTTCCTCCTATTCTGGCTGGTACTTCGAGCGTTTCTGCGACGGAGCCATCGTTACTCCATCAGAGCAGTACGAGAACTATAAGAAGGTCACCAAAGAACGTATCATTCAGGCTGCAAATTCACTCAGCCTTGACAGCGTTTATCTTATGCTCGATAAGGAGGAACAAGCCTGATGGATAAGGAACTTATAAAAAGCGAACTCACCGGCGACAGCTGCATACACGTCAAGCATAAGAGCGGTTTGGACATATACATCTGTGAAATGCCCGGTTTCAGCAGCGTTGAAGCACTCTTCGGAACAAAATACGGCTCTGTGAACACTATGTTCCGTCAGAAAGGTGACGAGAAGTTCACAACTGTACCTGAGGGTATAGCACACTTCCTTGAGCATAAGCTCTTTGAGAACGAGGACTGCGACGTGTTTGAACTCTATGCAAAGACAGGTGCTTCCGGAAACGCTTTCACTTCATTTGACAAGACTGCTTATCTTTTCAGCTGTTCCAAGAACTATCAGGAATCGCTGAGGATACTACTCGACTTCGTACAGAAGCCGTACTTCACCAAGGAGACTGTGGACAAGGAACAGGGTATCATCGGTCAGGAGATCAAGATGACCAACGATAACCCGGAATGGCGTGTATTCTTCAATATGCTCCGCTGTATGTACCACTCTCATCCTGTAAAGATAGACATAGCAGGTACTGTTGAGAGCATCGCACAGATAGATGCAGATCTTCTCTACAAGTGCTATTATACATTCTACAATCTGAACAATATGGTGCTTTCCGTTGCCGGAAACATCAGCGCGGACGAAGTCCTTGCAATATGCGATGAATGCCTCAAGGACTGCGACGACAAGGGACTCGAGACAGTATTCCCTGACGAGCCTGATACAATAGTTCGGAAAGAGATATATGAAAAGCAGCCGGTGGGAACTTCTATATTCCACATCGGTTATAAGTGTAAAGCCTGCACAGGTAAGGAGAAACTCAGAAAGACGATGGTCGCTTCTGTTGTATCATCACTTCTTTCGGACGCCTCCTCGGATATGTATCAGAGACTTCTCAAAGCCGGCATAATCAATTCCAGCTTCGGCACAGAGGTGTTCACCGGAGACGGCTACTTCACTGTAATATTCAGCGGTGAGTCTGACAGTCCGGAAAAGGTCCGTGATGCCGTTGCAGATGAAGTTGACCGTATGATAAAGGAAGGTATCTGCGAAAAGGACTTCCAGCGCATCAAGAAATCAACTTACGGTATGTTAGTAAGAGAACTCAACAATGTTGAAGCTGTTGCAAATCTCATGATGAATTCCCATATGGAGGGCATAGGACCTTACGATGCAATAAACGTGCTCTCTGGCATAACCTCAGCAGACGCTCTTGAATTTATGAAGAATGAACTCGGACGTGAGAGACTCGTAATGTCCGTGATAGAAGGTGAGGGAGAATAATGCAGGTCGACAGAATAACAGATTCCACCGAGATATATTTTCCGAAGCTCGGCTGGAGATTTCACATTGATCCTACAGCATTCAGCATAGGCGGTATCGAGATACAATGGTACGGCATACTGATAACATTAGGTCTTCTTCTGGCGATAATCTACTGCTTCCCGAGAATGAAGCGCTTCGGACTTGACACCGACAGAACAGTTGATGCAGTTATCGGCGGTATCCTCGGAGGTATCATCGGTGCGAGACTCTATTATGTAGCCTTCAACTTCGACGAATACAAGAAGGACGGTTTCGCCGAGACCATGAAAGCTATCGTGAACACCCGTGAGGGCGGCCTTGCGATATACGGCGGACTTATAGGAGCGGTGACGGTCGGGCTTATAATATGCAGGCTGCGGAAAGTTAAACTGCTGCCGATGCTGGATATAACCGTTCTTGGTTTCCTTATCGGACAGGGAATCGGACGCTGGGGCAACTTCGTCAACCAGGAGGCATTCGGTGAGAACACAAGCAACTTCCTCGGTATGACCGGCGGCAAGATACAGGATACCATTTACAGCAACGCCATCTTCACTGATGGCAAGCTCGCTGACGGAAGCGTTGATTACCTTCAGACAGTACATCCGTGCTTCTTCTATGAGTCAATATGGTGCCTGCTTGGTTTCTTCATCCTTGCATGGTATTCAAAGCGCAGAAAGTATGACGGACAGCTGTTCCTGCTTTATATGTGCTGGTATGGCGCTGAGCGCTTCGTTGTTGAGGGACTCCGCACAGACAGCCTTTATGTCGGAAACAGTGACCTCAGGATATCACAGCTCGTTTCAGCTGTAATATTTGTTACATCGGTGATACTCCAGATCGTGTTCTACTCAAAGTACCGCAGAGATCCGGAGGCGTTCGCACTCTATGTCAGCACAGAGGAGTCGCACAGACTTATCGAAGAGGCCCGCAGAAAGCGTATGGGTATGCCTGCTGAAGACATTCACGCTATGATGGGCGATGACGACGATGATGAAGAGTTCGATGACGACTTCGATGATGATTTTGACGATGACGATGATGAAACAGTAGGTTCTTCTATTCTCGGAGACGATGACGACGAGGACGAGGAAAGCGTTCCGGAAGCTGCTGCTGAAACGGCTGAGGAAGCAGTTGAAACAGCAGAAGAAAAAGCTGAGGAGATCACCGAAGCTGCCGAAGAAGCAATAGAAGAAGCTGCTGAAACAGTTGAAGAAAAAGCTGATGAAGCAGTTGAAGCTGCAGAGGAAAAGGCTGAGGAAGTTATCACAGCTGCCGAAGAAAAGGCAGAAGAAGCTGTTGATGAAATAGAAGAAAAGTACAGTGACCTTGCTGAGAGCGTCGACGAAAAGCTCGGCGGCGGCTCGGGAAAGAGTTATCACAATAAAAAGAAACGCAGATAATTGCAGGAGGAACATTAAAATGGCACAGATCATAGACGGAAAACAGGTTTCCGCAAGCGTTAAGCAGGAAGTTAAGGACGAAGCTGCAAAGCTCCGCGAGGAAAAAGGTCTCAAGGTAGGTCTTGCAGTAGTTATCGTTGGTAACAATCCGGCTTCAAGAGTATACGTAAACAACAAGAAGAAAGCCTGTGAAGCAGTAGGCTTCCAGTCATTCGAGTATGCACTTGACGAGAACACTACTCAGGAACAGCTCCTTGATCTTGTAAACGTTCTCAACCGTGACGACAGAGTAAACGGCATACTCGTTCAGCTCCCTCTGCCAAAGCACATCGACGAGAAGACTGTTATCGACGCTATCTCCCCCGAGAAGGATGTTGACGCATTCCACCCCGTAAATGTCGGAAGAATAATGATCGGCGATTATGCATTCCTGCCCTGTACTCCTGCCGGAGTTATGCGCCTAATCGCAAGCACAGGCACTAAGATCGCAGGCAAGCAGTGTGTTGTTATCGGAAGAAGCAACATCGTCGGCAAGCCTATGGCGATGCTCCTCCTCCACGAGAGCGGTACAGTAACAGTATGTCACTCCAAGACAAAGAACCTCAAGGAGATTTGTCTCGGCGCTGATATTCTTGTTGTAGCAGTCGGCCGTGCTAACTTCGTTACCGGTGATATGGTCAAGGAGGGCGCAGTCGTTATCGACGTTGGTATGAACCGCCTTGATGACGGAAAGCTCTGCGGCGACGTTGAGTTTGAGTCAGCTGAGAAGAAGGCTTCCTACATAACACCTGTTCCGGGCGGCGTAGGTCCTATGACAATTGCAATGCTCATGAAGAACACTCTCACCGCTGCAAAACAGCAGAATGGTCTGGCATAATTGAACATAAAAAAGCGCACCGTAGGGTGCGCTTTTTTATTGGTGTTTAAATTTTTCGGATAGTATTTTATTCGTCGAGGAAGCTGAGGTCTTCTCCCTTATAGTTATTGTCGATTAGATATTTATGAATATCAGCAGGTGTTGTGAGATTTGGAGTATCGTCATCATATTTTAATTCTGTAACTTCAAATGTGATATTTTGGATATCACTTACTTCTTCTTCGCATTGTTTTTTATCATCATAAAACGAATACTTGATAGGAGTGTGCTCTGTGTATTTGAGCAGCAGTCCGGTTACAATGTCAATATGTGCAGTATAGGTATATTCTTCTTCGTCATGAATTTCTTTATATCTTATTACTGCACATTCTCTTCCACAGACAGTATCTCTGCCTGTGATAGACCAAGTATCCTTATTAGCAATTGTCTCTTCCAAAAAATCTCGAAAATGAATGCTGGTAAAACGATGATCTGTAATAGTTGTTTTAAAGAGGTCAATAAGGGCTTCATCAGTCTCTTCATAAACTTCATATACTTTATCCTCTTTATCAATGTGTATCAATTTGTTGTTGTACACGAAAGTGTCTAAATCGAGGTGCTCTGTGTTTGAAATCTCATACAAATAATTCTTGTTCCAGTCAACTTGTATCGTATGGTGTAATACTATATCGCTCTGTGGGTGCTTTGGGGTTGACTGTGTTACATTTGTTTTTGCATAAAGCTTGTTAAAGTTGTTATGAGAGTTGTTTAGTATATTTACAATATAGTCCTTATCTATCTCAGCAGGCAAGTCTGAATCGGACTGTGTTGTTTCAGCTCCTGTTGCTTTTTCAGCAGGAGTTTCAGCTGTTACATTCGGAACTCCGTCAAGGAAGCTGAGGTCGAGTCCTTCTTCGACAATGTAGCCGCCGTCAGCTATCAGCTTCTTTATATCCTGCGGAGTGGGGATCTCGGCCGCAGAATCATTAACGTGGAACGATGTTGTTTCCATAATCGGTAAAGTCGTTCCGTTTTCAATTGTGAATGAAGCAACAATTATACCTGTTTCAAGGTCGATATACTGAACCATGATATCTTTATTATCATCCGCATTATCGTCAGGACGGGGCAAGCAACGTATAGCGGCACATTTTCTGTCGATGTATTGAGTGTTGGGCATGATATCCCACAAGCTGAGATCGTCAAACCTGTCGCCGTAATCGAACAGCTTGAGATTTTCGACCGGATTTTCGATAACTTGTGGTTCATCACTGTGTTTTGGCCATATCGAGATACGCTTTCCGTTGTAAGCATAGTCTATTACGTCGGATTCTATTGATTTGCGGTATATGATGCCGCTTTTGTTATCGACAGCTTTTATCCAGTGCTGACCGCTTTCTGAGTACTCCATATAGCACTTGTCGAAATTCTTTGTATTGTTCTTGCAGCGGTCACTGAGCCAGTCTTTTGTTATATTATCGGGAATAGCAGGTTCCTCTTTGGTGCTTGTGGAATCAAATGGATGCTTTAGCGGAACGTCGAGGAAGCTGAGATCGATATTGTTTTCGTTGAATTGTTCTGCCAAAAGTTTAAAGTCTTTCGGATTTTGTATCTCGGTCACATCATCATCTACATAGATCGATGTTGCTTCAAGAGTGTATTCTGCGCTGGTATCTGTCGCTGGTGATTCGTTGTTGAATACCGATGCTTTGAGAAACAGGCCGGTCTCAAGGTCAATATATACCTCAAAGTTAAGTACGTCAGTTCCCGAGAAGAAAGGACTTTCTCCAGGCTGAGTGACCTGTATCACGGCACAGTCTCTGTCAATGTAATTCTCCCTGCCCACGATAGACCAACTGCTGAGATCTGCAAGCAGATCGCCGTAGTTGAAGATAGGGAAGTCCTTGGGTTCTGATTCAATTAATACGCCGCCTTCGGCTCCGGAAGGAACAATGTACTCTACGCACTTGTTCTGGTAGGTATAACTAAGGTGTTTTATGTCCATTTGATCGTGGGAGTCTTCAGAACCCGTGGAAACTGTGGATAGTTTTATTCCGTTTTCCTGATCTATGCCGTAGTATTCTATGCCGTTTGAACTCTTCAAGAAAATGCTGCACCTTGTAAAGTTGCTGAGACAGTTCTTGTTGCGTTCATAGAGCCATTCCTGAGTGATCTCTTCCGGTATGTCTGACTTTGAATAGCCGTTGCCGTTATCGGATGGGTTCTCCGTTACAGCAGCTATGGAAGATGATGACTTGGACGGACCGCTCTTGCTGAGCATATAGACGGTACCTGTACCGGCAGCCACAAAAGCGATGCAGGCAGCAATAGTTGCGATACGGCGTACTATATTCTTTTTATAGCGTTCAACGCCGCTGACGGAGTCTGCGGATTCACCGGAATTTCTGAGAGCCATACGCTTCTCGACCTCACGGTAGATGCGGTCAGCGTCCTTTTTATCATATCCCGGAAACTCCTCCGTAATGTTTTCAATAGTTTTATCGTCTGCGTTATGGAGTATTTCAGTTATTTCCTTTTCGTTATCCATATCATGCACTCTCCTTTGCAGTATGATCTTTTGTGAATTTTTCTCTCAGACGTTTAAGCGCACGGGAACATCTGAGACGTACAGCAGCCGGCGAAAGTCCGGTAATAGCTGCAATCTCTGCGGAATTCCTTTCGTAGAAATACTTATGTATGATTATTTCAGAATCCGGTTCTCCGAGAGCGCGTATGTGGTCGAGCAGCTGTGCTGCAAGAGCATTGTTTTCTGCTTTGGCAGCAACGTCTTCTTTTGAAGCTATATCCCGTGACTCTTCATCGTCGAGTGAGAAGTCACCGCTTCTTTTTTTGAGTGAGCGGTATGCGCTTATAGACTTATTCTTGACAACAGTACCGATATAGCTTTTCAGGGTATCTGCTCTGTCAGTATCAACATTCAGCAGTATATCGGTAAATGAATCTATAACACAATCCTCTATATCATCTTTGGTACCAACATTTCTAAGGTTATTGAGTGCGATAGCATAAACATAATTGTAATATTCATCGAATAATGCACGGTGCCCTTTTGAAGGGTTCTCGCGTATCATCTGAAGTATCTCGCTGTCGTTCATTCTCCTTAGCCTCCTTTCGTAAGCAGATCTGCTTTCACTATACACATACGCAGGAAAACGAAAAGTGTATCATAATTTTTGAAAAAATTTCACGTTCCTATTTATAATGTCGGGGAGCGGGGATTGATCGGTTCGATAGATGATCATTTCCACAGTTTGAATTAAAAGATTTCTGCTTTGGTGTGAGTTGCATTTACTATTATACATCATTGACGAAAGATATTCAACAGTAGGAGTTTTTTTGCGGTTTTCCCTTGACAACAGGTGCATCAGATGATAAAATAAAGGTGATTATATATACGTTCTTTGTCCGGCCGGCACTCCGGACATCAATGTATGAGAGGGGTAATATTTATGAATAATTTCAAACGTTCAGCAGCAGCTGTAATTGCGTCCGGTGCAATGGCGCTCACCGGATTTGCAGCTTCAATGCCGGTCACTTCACCTGTCACAGCTTACGCTGTTGACGATACCAATGATGACTGGCTCCACGCAAAGGGAAGCCGTCTCTATGACATGAACGGCAACGAGGTATGGCTCACAGGCGCGAACTGGTTCGGCTTCAACTGTACCGAGAATGTTCCGCATTATCTCTGGAGCGGTGATATCGACCATATGGTAAAGGATATTGCTGATCACGGTGTAAATGTGCTCAGACTGCCCGTTTCTACTGAGCTCCTTTACAATTGGATGATAGGCAATCCGGATCCGATAGAGAGCGTTAATCCTAACGATGATCCTAACTATCCTATCAATGTAGACCTTATCAATCCTGACGGCTCTATAGCAAACAGCCAGCAGACCTTTGAGGTGCTTCTCGCTAAATGTAAAAAGTACGGCGTAAAGTGCTTCATCGACATCCACAGCCCCGAGTCCAACAACTCAGGACACAACTACGGTCTGTGGTACGGCAAGAGCTTTGAGGCAAACAACGGCAAGACAGTTGAAGTTACAACAGATGTCTGGATAGAGACACTTGCATGGTGCGCTGATAATTACAAGAACGATGATACTCTCATCGGCTTCGACCTCAAGAACGAGCCGCACAGCACTTACGGCGGAGCTCCGGTCGATGCTATATGGGATGATTCAACCAAGCCCAACAACTGGAAGAAGGCTGCTGAGGACTGCGCTAACGCTATCCTTGACAAGAACCCCAACGCTCTCATTCTTATCGAAGGTGTAGAGGGCTTTGAGGGACACGGCGCATGGTGGGGCGGAAACCTCCGCGGCGTTGCAAAGTACCCTGTTATGCCTGAGTCCGGTACAAGTCAGATAGTTTACTCACCTCACGATTACGGTCCGGTAGTAAGCGATCAGACATGGTTCCACAAGGACTTCACAGAGGATACTCTTCTTGACGATTACTGGCGCGATACATGGGCATATCTTATTGAAAAGGATATGTATCCGCTCCTCATAGGTGAATGGGGCGGTCGTCTTGACGGCGGTGACAATGAGAAGTGGCTCGGTCTTCTCCGTGACTATATGATAAATAATCACATCAACCACACATTCTGGTGCCTTAATGACGACTCCGGTGATACAGGCGGACTCTGGAAGGACATACAGTTCGGCGTTACACGCAACGCTGACGGCACAGTTGAGGGCAAGACCACTATCAACTGGGATATAGAGAAGTATGAGACATATTACTATCCGGCAATATGGAAGACTCTTACTACAAAGAAATTCATCGGTCTCGATCACCAGGTAGCTCTTGGTAAGGACGGTATATCACTCAACGACTTCTATGCAAATTATGCTTCGTCTGAGGGAAGCAACCTCGACGGCGGCAAAAAGGCTGACGGAACACCTGTTGAAGCAAGCAGTTCTTCATCTCAGCCTACTACACAGAAGGTCACGACAACAACTACTATCGAACCGACAAAGGAGCCTACAACGGCTGATCCGACAGTTGATGATAAGAGGGCATGGGGCGATGCAAACTGCGATGGATACGTAAATATCGCAGATGCCGTACTCGTAATGCAGGTAGTTACAAACCCTGACAAGTACGATATCGGCAAAACATCAAACAGTATCACAGAGGAAGGCTACCTTAACGCCGATGTTGATACTGAAAAGAAGGGACTTACAAACAGAGACGCTCTGATGATACAGAAGTTCAAGCTCGGTCTCATCGACAAGCTCCCTGTTTGATAAGAATAATGAGAGGGGTAAAAACACTATGAACAACTTCATCAAAAGGCTGACAGCAGCTGCTACCGCAGTTGTTGCCGGCGCATCGTGTGCTGCATTTTGCGCACCGGTCAACACAAGCAACATCATCTCAGCAAACGCCGTCGATGACGGCAACGACGACTGGCTCCACGCAGTCGGAAGCGGTCTCTACGACAAGGACGGCAATCAGGTATGGCTCACAGGTGCAAACTGGTTCGGATTCAACTGCTCTGAGAACTGTGCTCACGGTCTTTATGCAACAGATGTAGACCAGTTTCTTTCATCCGTTGCTGATCATGGTATCAATGTTATCCGTTTCCCTATTTCCACAACTCTTCTGAAGTCATGGATGGAGGGAAAGCCACATAAGGTGAGCTCGGTACAGGCTTCGTTCAATCCGCCTAAGGATGTTATCGGAGAGGACGGAACTGTTACTCCTGCCGGCAAGTATGGCGACATCAACCGCGACTTCGTTCTCGAGGACGGCAAGACTCTCAAGAACAGCATGGAGATCTTCGATATCATCATGCAGAAGTGCAAGAAGTACGGTCTGAAGGCTTTCATCGACGTTCACAGCCCTGACGAGAACAACTCCGGTCATGACTATGAGCTCTGGTACGGCAAGGCTGGCATAACTACCGATGACTGGATCGACACACTCGTATGGATAGCTGACAAGTATTCAAACGACGATACTCTTCTCGGCTATGACCTCAAGAACGAGCCTCACGGCAAGCGTGGCTACAAGGGTACAGAGTGTCCGGACAATATTGCTAAGTGGGACGACTCAAAAGACGAGAACAACTGGAAGTATGCAGCTGAAAAGTGTGCAGATGCTATCCTCGCTGTAAATCCTAATGCGCTCATTATGGTAGAGGGCGTTGAGCAGTACCCGATGACTGACAAGGGATACGGTTGGGACGATCCCGATATATTCCAGCCTAAGCCGGGCGAGGAAAAGTGGTACGGCGCATGGTGGGGCGGAAACCTCCGCGGTGTTAAGGATCACCCTGTTTCTCCCAAGGCCGGCAAGTCTCAGATAGTATATTCACCTCACGATTACGGCCCGTCCGTTTACGCACAGACATGGTTCGACAAGGATTTCTCAACAGAAACTCTCCTTGACGACTACTGGCGCGATACATGGGCTTACATCAACGAGCAGAATATAGCTCCGCTTCTCATCGGTGAGTGGGGCGGTCATATGGACAAGGGCAAGAACCAGAAGTGGATGGAGCTCCTCCGTGACTATATGATAGAGAACCACATCAATCACACATTCTGGTGCCTCAACCCTAACTCCGGCGATACCGGCGGACTTCTCGGCAACGATTTCAAGAAATGGGACGAGAATAAGTACGGCCTCTTTGAGAAGTCTCTCTGGCAGACTACCGACGGAACTTACATTGGTCTTGACCACAAGACAGCTCTCGGAAACAACGGTATGTCACTGGACGAATTCTATGCTTCCGGTAAGAAGAGCAACCTTAACGGCGGTAAGACATATGATCCCAAGGAGCCCACAACTCAGCCTGTATCTACTGTTACAACAACTTCGACAGTAACAACAACTACTTCATCTACATCTTCAACTGTGACAGAAACTGTTACAACAACAGAGCCTGAGCCGCTTGGTGATATCAAGGCTGATATCAGAATCGTTGACAAGGAAACGGGCGAGCTTATCGAAGGCGTAGAGTACAAGATTTGGACTTGGTCAAATAACTACTTTGGTACGAAAGACTGTGTAAGCAATTCTGTTGACAATACATTCTACGCTAACAAACTCACGTTTGACCATGATTATCAAGCACTTCAAGCAGACTATGCGGTAGAGATAACCGATGTTCCGAAGGAATATGCAATGCCTAAGAACTCAACAAAAACTAATTTTAACGTGTATGCCGACAGAACAGTTAAGGTCGAGGTAGAACTCGTGAATGAAAAGACTAAACTCGGTGATGCAAACGGCGACGGAAGTGTAAACATCGCAGACGCTGTACTCGTAATGCAGGTTGCTACAAATCCTGACAAGTACGATGTAGGAAAGAGCTCCAGCAGCATTACAGAAAGCGGCAAGAGAAGAGCTGACGTTGACGGCAAGAAGGGACTTACAAACTCTGATGCACTTTTGATCCAGAAGTGCAAGCTCGGTCTTGTAGATAGTCTTGCACAATACACGGTTACTCTTAAAACATATGATATAGAAGAGGAGACATAACAATGAACAGTTTTATCAAAAGGCTGACAGCAGCTGCAGCGGCAGTTGTTACCGGCGCTTCGTGTACAGCTTACTGTGCACCGGCTGCTACCAGCAATATAATTTCAGCATCAGCTGCTGATGACAACAATGATGACTGGCTTCATGCCAAGGGAAGCCGTCTGTATGATGCGAACGGCAATCAGGTATGGCTCACAGGTGCGAACTGGTTTGGTCTCAACTGTACTGAGAACTTCCCACACGGTCTCTGGAGTGCGGATGTTGACGAGCTCCTTTCAGGAGTTGCTGACCGCGGTATCAATATCATACGCTTCCCGATCTCCTCGGAGCTGCTTCTTTCGTGGATGAATGGATACCCATACAAGTGTGAGGGACTGAACCCGAAGAATACTGACGGTTATAAGTTCAATCCGGATTTCTGCCACGCTGACGGCACAGAGATGAACAGTATGGAGGTCTTTGACGTTATTATGCAGAAGTGCAAGAAGTACGGTATAAAGGCACTTGTTGACGTCCACAGCCCATCCTCGCACAATTCAGGTCATAACTACGAGCTCTGGTATTATGAGAAGAGCAGCAAGACAGCTGAAGATATGGCAACTATAAAAGAGGAAAAATACGCTCCCAATGCCGGTGATCCTGTAACCTTCGATGACTGGATAGACTCTATTACATGGCTTGCCAAGAAGTACAGCAATGACGATACTATCATCGCTTACGACCTCAAGAACGAGCCGCACGGCAAGCGCGGATATAGCGGTACTACCTGTCCATCCGATATTGCAAAGTGGGACAATTCAAACGATACCAACAACTGGAAGTATGCCGCAGAGACATGCGCGAACTCGATACTTGCAGTTAATCCACACGCTCTCATACTTGTAGAGGGTATTGAGCAGTACCCTAAGACTGAAAAGGGCTATACCTTTGACACTCCGGATATCTGGAACGCTCCCGCTGACCAGTCACCGTGGTACGGTGCATGGTGGGGCGGAAACCTCCGCGGAGTAAAGGACTATCCCGTAACTCCCAAATCAGGCACATCGCAGATAGTATATTCTCCCCATGACTACGGCCCGTCAGTTTATCGCGAGCAGGCGTGGTTCCATCTGATGGAAGACCCGACCGGTATGTCGTTTGACACACAGTCGCTTCTTGATGAATACTGGTATGATACATGGGCTTACATCAACGATAAGGACATCGCTCCGCTGCTCATAGGAGAATGGGGCGGACATATGGACGGTGCTGAGAACCAGCGCTGGATGACGCTCCTGCGCGATTATATGATAAACAATCATATCAATCACACGTTCTGGTGCCTCAACCCGAATTCCGGCGATACAGGCGGACTTCTTGACTCACAGTTCAAGGTATGGGACGAGAAGAAGTATGCTCTGTTTGAAGAATCCCTTTGGCAGACTGATTCCGGTAAGTATATCGGTCTCGATCACAAGACAGCTCTCGGAAAGAATGGTCTCTCACTCAGCGAGTTCTATGCATCCGGTGCTAAGAGCAATCTTGACGGCGGAAAGAGCAGTCCCGGACCTCAGCCTACAACAGAGTCAACAGCTGTCACAACAACTGTCACAACAACTTCTTCTACTGTTACCGAAACGGTTACAACAACTGAGCCTGAACCGCTCGGAAAAATCAAGGTGGATGTTAATATCGTTGACAAAGAGACCGGCGAGCTGATAGATGGCGTAGGCTATTCGATCTCAGCAATGTCAAATAACGGCGGCGGTGCTTACTACGGCGAACGCAGCTATACTTCCAACTTAACAGACAATATATTCGATCCGAATAAGCTTAATTTCGGAAGTGAAAGTGAAATATTCGGTGCTGTATTCAGTCTGGAGATAGAATCTGTTCCTAAGGGGTATGCAATGCCAAAGAGTTCACCCAGCGCAACTTTCGAGATAAGTGCTGACAAGCCGCAGATCAAGGTCGAAGTAGAATTTGTTAACGAAAAGACTATTCTTGGTGACGCTAACGGCGACGGAAGCGTAAACATTGCAGATGCTGTGCTCGTAATGCAGGTTGCTACGAACCCTGACAAGTATGATGTAGGCAAAACTTCCAACAGTATTACAGAAAAGGGTAAGAGAAGAGCCGATGTTGATGGAAAGAAAGGCCTTTCTAATGCTGATGCGCTTCTGATCCAGAAGTTCAAGCTCGGACTTGTCTTTACACTCGCAAAATAATAATGATTTCAGGAACCGCTCATTTTGAGCGGTTCTTTTTTATGCCCCGCCACGGTATCACCAAGCTGTAAATACATACCGATGAATCTGTAAGTGCTGTCTGAAAGTGGGATATTGTATATAATACCGATAGGAATTTGATAAAATTGCGGCTGAAGCGAAAAAAATGTTGACATTTCAGCTGTTTGCGTGTAAAATATAAATGTACGGGCATTTTTAGGCGCGTATTGGTTTATATGTGAAAATTTGTATTAAGGTATCGGAAGTCAAGACTCCAAAGGGTGGTTAAATGGTATTCAGCAGTTTGGAATTTATCTTTATATTCCTTCCTGTTTTTATGGCCGCATATGCGTTCGTACCGCGAATGTATAAGAATGCAGTCATATTTGCCGGAAGTGTGTTTTTTTATAGCCTTGGTGTTAAAAAGCTGGTATACATTATGCTGTTCCTGCTTACAGTCCTGCTGAATTATATCGTCGGACAGTTTATCGAGAGTTCAAAGTATCTGCGTAAGATATGGCTGACCTTTGGCATAGCATTCAACTTCTGGTGGCTGATATTCTTCAAATACTGGGGATTCGGCGCTGAAAACATCAATAACGTTTTCCACGCAGGTCTTACAGTCAAGGATATAATCCTGCCGATAGGAATCAGCTTCTATACGTTTCAGAATGTTTCCTATATTATAGATGTATACAGGCGAAAGACAAAAGCAGAGAAGCGCTTTATCAACTACGGCGCATATATTAGTATGTTCCCGCAGCTTATTGCCGGTCCTATTGTTACATATGATTCGGTCGCAAAGCAGCTCCGCCACCGTACTCACAGCATAAAAAAGGTCGAGGACGGTCTAAAGACATTCACTATCGGACTCGGCTTCAAGGTGCTCATCGCCAATCAGATAGGCGGACTTTGGAGCGATATATCGACTGTCGGCTTTAATAATATCTCCACAAAGCTCGCGTGGATGGGAATAATAGCCTATTCGTTCCAGCTGTGTTTTGACTTCTGGGGTTATTCGCTCATGGCGATAGGTCTCGGACGTATTATGGGATTTGAGCTCCCGAAGAACTTCGATTTCCCGTATCTTTCCGTAACTATGACAGAGTTCTGGAGACGCTGGCATATGACTCTCGGAACATGGTTCAAAGACTACATATACATTCCCCTCGGCGGAAACCGCAAAGGTCCGCACAGAATGATATTCAACACCTTTGTCGTATGGCTGTTCACAGGTCTGTGGCACGGTGCAAGCTGGAATTTCGTGTTATGGGGACTCGTTCTCTTCGGCATAATCATGTCGGAAAAGTTCTGGACAGGAGAGTTCTTCAACAAGTACAGGATACTCGGACACGCTTATATGATAGTGATAATACCGCTTACATGGCTTCTCTTTGCAGTAACCGACTTTGAACAGCTCGGTATATACTTCAAGAGACTTATTCCGTTTATCCCCAAGGATAACTCGCACGTTTTGGACGGAGATTACAGCCAGTACTGGGATACCTACCGCTATTTCTTCATAGCCGGAGCGGTATTCTCAACAAAGCTGCCGTTCCTGATATACAAAAAAATGAAGAATACGGTGATATGCTCGCTGGCTCTGCTGGCTGTATTCTGGGGCTCTGTCTACTGTATGTACAAGGGACTCAACGATCCGTTTATGTATTTCAGATTCTGACAGGAGACTTTAATTATGAATAGATTCAGACAATGCGTATATACTGTGATACTGCTCGCGACCTGCGTAGTGGCTTCACCGTTCATATACAAGCAGATATGGGATTCGAGCAAGGAGAAGACCAAGACCGAAAAGCTGCCGCCCATCGAGGTGAATATGCCAACAATGGGTGCAACTCAGGCTGGTACAGCTCCGGAAGGCGAAAAGTCTACCGATGCTCAGCCTGCAACAGCTGCTGACGGTTCAACAGTTACAACAGTACAGGATGCAACAGAAGCTACGACTGAAGCTGCACCTGCGAATGCGGTTAATTTTGTTCAGAGCGAACCGACATATTTTGACGATGCGCTCTTTATAGGAGATTCGCGTACTGTCGGACTTCAGCTCTATGGCACACTGAAAAATGCAGACTACTACTGTGAAAAGGGATTGGCTGCCTACAAGATAAACTCGTCTTCAGTCAACGGACAGACTCTCACAGGAGCTCTTCAGGCTAAGAAATACGGCAAGATCTATACTATGCTCGGTATAAATGAGGTGGGCAACGACCTCGATTCAACGGCAAAGGCTTACGGTGCAATGATAGAAACTATCAGACATGAGCAGCCTGACGCTATAATTTATATTATGGCGAACCTTCATGTTGCTACCGGCGCTCAGACTTCCTCTATCTCCAACGAGAGGATAAACTATCTTAACGCTCTGCTTTCACAGCTCGCAGATTATCAGAACGTCTACTACATAGATGTAAATCCTGTGTTCGATGACGGCGACGGAGCGCTGAGAACCGATGCTACAAGCGACGGAGTCCACGTTTTTGCAAACTACTATGAAACATGGTGCAACTGGCTCTGTATGAACACTATCGTAAAATAATAACTTTCCCCGAACGAGGGTGCGCTGACACTTGGTTCGGGGATAATGATATAAGGAGGAATTGACATGGCAGAACTAAAGAACGGTTTCAAGGGAAGAACAGTCAACGGGGGAGAATTCACCGTACTGGAGTTTCTTGGTGGAGGCGGACAGGGAAACGTCTACAAGATAAGCTTCAACGGCAGGGAAATGGCTCTCAAGTGGTACCACAAGTCCACTGTTGAAAAAATGAAGAATCCCAAGGAATTCTATGAAAATCTACGCAACAATATCCGCAAGGGCGCACCGACAAAGGCTTTCTTATGGCCGGAGGAGCTTTCTGAGTGGATAGACGGAACTTTCGGCTATATCATGCAGCTCCGTCCGCAGGGATTCGAGGAGCTCACACGCTTCCTCATATGGGAGCCTAAGAAGCGCCGCATGAAGGCACAGTTCTCGGGTATAACTGCACGCTGCAACGCTGCTATCAACATTATTGAGGGATTCCGTGCGCTTCACAATGACGGCTACAGCTATCAGGACCTCAACAACGGTAACTTCTTCATTGATCCTAAAAACGGTAACGTCCTCATCTGCGACAACGACAATGTTTCAGAGAGGGGAGTAAACTTCGGTATCGCAGGCAAACAGCGCTATATGGCTCCTGAGGTAGTTCTCGGCGGCGCTCCTGACAAGCGTTCGGACCGTTTCTCACTTGCTGTTATCCTGTTCCGTATGCTCTTCATTGAACACCCGCTCGAGGGCAAGTATTCTACACCGCCCTGCATGACTCCGGAACTTGAAAAGAAGTTCTACGGTACTGATCCTGTATTTGTTCTTGATCCCGAGGACGACCGCAACGCTGCAAACAATCAGCTCAACACAAATACTCTGCGTTTTTGGAAGATATATCCGGAATACATCAGAGACCTTTTCGTAGAATCATTCAGCAAGAAATCCGTTCAGCCGCCTTATGACCGTGTTATCGAGAGAACATGGCTCGATGCTTTCGTGCGTCTGAGAAGTGAGACTGTAGCCTGCCCGCACTGCGGCAAGGAGACTTTCATCAGCGAGGGCTATACAGTAAGCTGTATGTACTGCGGCGGACCTCTTACCTGCCGCGGCGGTATCAAATTCAAGAGGTTTGAAGTTCCTGCATTCGGCGGAGTGAAGCTCTATGACGGACAGGTCAGCGAGACAGAGGGAGATTTCCACAAGATAGTGGGCGAGATCGTCCGCAACAAGAAAGATCCCAGCAAGCTCGCTCTGAGGAACCTCACAGAGGGTGTATGGAACGTAAAACTGCCCGACAACAGCGTTAAGAGCGTTGATCCGAACGGTGTAATGCCGCTTATCAAGGATTTTGTTCTCAATATCGGAAGCGCTGAGGGTACAGTTTATTAAGCAAACGATAATAATCAACAAAAAATGCCGGACTTCTTTCTGAAATCCGGCATTTCTCATAAATCGTCTCCAAATGGCTTGACATCTGGACTTTAATGAGCTATAATAATATAATGTATCAATATGGAAAATTGTCGCTGTTATCAAGATATTATATCATACATAACGACGATTGTCAATAGGTTTTTGAAAAATTTTCCGTAAAGCAATGGCAACGTTCCGTATGCTTGCCGGATTAGGGCAGAGCAGCGGATAAGCAAAAATATAAGGAGGTTTCCGCCTATGGTGAATGTTACACCTAAGCAGCTGGGAAAGAATGTCAGAATGAGTTTCGGTAAGATCACCGAACCCCTCGAAATGCCTAACCTTATCGAAGTTCAGAAGAACTCGTATAAGTGGTTCAGGGAAGAGGGACTCAGAGAAGTTTTCCGCGACATGACCGCTATCACAGACTATAACGGCAATCTCACACTCACTTTCAAGGATTACCGCTTCGACGACACCCCCAAGTATACTCTTGCAGAATGTAAGGCAAGAGGTGCTACGTATCAGGTTTCTATGAGAGCTACCGCCGTCCTCTACAACAACGAGACAGGCGCTATCTGCGAAAACGAGATCTATATGGGCGATTTCCCGCTGATGACTGACAGCGGAACCTTTGTAATAAATGGTGCTGAGCGTGTTATCGTATCACAGCTCGTTCGTTCACCTGGTGTTTACTACGCTTTCGAGAAGGACAAGACAGGTAAGGATCTTTTCAATACAACAGTTATCCCTAACAGAGGTGCATGGCTCGAGTATGAGATGGACTCCAACGATGTTGTTTATGTCCGTATCGACAAGAACAGAAAGATCCCGATAACAACTTTCATCCGTGCACTCGGTGTTGGTTCGGATGAGGAGATCTATGAGCTCTTCGGTGAGGATGACCGCCTCAAGCAGACTATCCTCCAGAAGGATCAGACAAAGAACAACTCAGACGCTCTTATCGACGTATACAAGAAGCTTCGTCCTGGCGAGCCTCCGACGGTAGAGAGCGCTGTTACACACCTCAACAACCTCTTTTTCGATGCAAAGAGATATGATCTCTGCCGCTTCGGTAGATACAAGTACAACAAGAAGCTCGGTATCGCTTCACGTCTTGCAGGACATCTTCTTGCAGAGCCTGTTATCAACCCCAACACAGGTGAGATAATGGCTGATGAGGGCGAGATCGTTACCTACGACAAGGCTTGCGAGATCGAACAGGCTGGTGTTTACTACGCATTCGTAAAGGTAGAAGCTAAGGAATACTACACCGACGAGCGAGGCGAGACCAACATCCGTATGGTTGAAAAGGTCGCTAAGATCATCGGTAACGGCATGGTAGACATCAAGGGCTATGTTGACCTTGACACAGAAAAGTACGGCATCAACGAGAAGGTATCCTACAAGGTGCTCAAGGAGATCCTTGATACTTCTGCTGACGCTGACGAGCTCGAGGAGAACATCAAGAAGCGTGCTGATGATCTCGTTCCCAAGCACATCATCCTTGATGATATCTTCGCAACTATCAGCTACTTCCTTAACCTCTGCGAAGGTGTTGGTACTGTTGACGATATCGACCACCTCGGAAACAGACGTATCCGCAGCGTAGGTGAGCTCCTCCAGAACCAGTTCCGCATCGGTTATGCACGTATGGAAAGAGGTATCCGTGAGAGAATGAACATTCAGACTCAGGATGTAAACACACTCACACCTCAGACTCTTATCAACATAAGACCTATTTCTTCAGCTATGAAGGAATTCTTCTGCTCCTCACCTCTGTCACAGTTTATGGACCAGAACAATCCTCTTGCTGAGCTTACTCATAAGAGACGTCTTTCAGCTCTCGGTCCCGGAGGTCTTTCAAGAGACCGTGCCGGATTCGAGGTTCGAGACGTTCACTACAGCCACTATGGAAGAATGTGTCCTATCGAGACTCCTGAAGGTCCTAACATCGGACTTATCTCATACCTCGCTACATTCGCAAGAATTAACGAGTACGGATTCATCGAGGCACCTTACCGCAAGGTTGACAAGGCTACCGGCGTCGTTACCGGCGAGGTAGTTTATATGACAGCTGATACTGAGGACAACTTCATCGTTGCTCAGGCTAACGAGCCTCTTACAGAGGAAGGCAAGTTCGCAAGACCTCGTGTAAATGCACGTTACCGTGAGCAGATCCTCGAGTGCGAGCGTGAAAAGGTTGACTACATGGACGTATCTCCTAAGATGGTCGTTTCAGTAGCTACTTCAATGATCCCGTTCCTCGAGAACGATGACGCTAACCGTGCCCTCATGGGTTCAAACATGCAGCGTCAGGCTGTACCGCTCCTCAAGACCGAGCGTCCGTTCGTCGGAACAGGTATGGAGTACAAGGCTGCCGTTGACTCCGGCGTATGCGTAGTATCAGAATACGACGGAAAGATCACATACGTTGACGCTGAGAAGATCCATATGATCGGCGACGACGGTATCGAGCACAAGTATGAGCTCATCAAGTTCAAGCGTTCCAACCAGGGTACCTGCGTAAACCAGAGACCTATCGTCGCTGTCGGCGAAGAGGTCAAGAAGGGACAGGTGCTCGCAGACGGTCCCGCTACTGCTGACGGTGAGATCTCACTCGGTAAGAACGCTCTCATCGGCTTCATGACATGGGAAGGTTACAACTACGAGGACGCTGTTCTCCTTAACGAGAGACTTGTCCGCGAGGATGTATTCACCTCTGTTCATATCGAAGAATATGAGATCGAGTGCCGTGACACCAAGCTCGGACCTGAAGAGATCACACGCGACATCCCGAATGTCGGTGATGATGCTCTCGCAAACCTCGATGAAAACGGTATTATCCGCATAGGTTCGGAAGTTAATTCCGGCGATATACTGGTAGGTAAGGTAACTCCTAAGGGTGAGACCGAGCTTACCGCAGAAGAGAGACTTCTCCGTGCTATCTTCGGTGAGAAGGCAAGAGAAGTACGCGATAACTCCCTCAAGGTACCTCACGGTGAATCCGGTGTTATCGTAGATGTAAAGGTATTTACAAGAGAAAATGCTCCCGACGAGCTCTCCGCTGGCGTAAATATGCGCGTTAAGTGCTATATCGCTCAGAAGAGAAAGATCACAGTCGGCGATAAGATGGCCGGTCGTCACGGTAACAAGGGTGTCGTATCACGTATCCTTCCTGAGGAAGATATGCCGTTCCTTCCTGATGGTACACCTCTCGATATCGTGCTCAACCCCCTCGGCGTTCCTTCACGTATGAACATCGGTCAGGTACTCGAAGTTCACCTCGGAATGGCTTGTAAGGCTCTGGGCTGGCACATCATGACTCCTGTATTCGACGGCGCTCACGAAGATGACATCCGTGAATGCTTCAAGATGGCTGACGCTCATGCCAAGGAGCACAGAGAAGATATGTTTGAGCTCAAGTCAATGGATAAGGTAATCAACCCCAATGCACTTGAATTCACTGACGATTGTAAGTTCACACTTTATGACGGACGTACAGGTGAAAAGTTTGATAACCGCGTAACTGTTGGTTATATGTACTACCTCAAGCTCCACCACCTCGTTGACGATAAGATCCACGCTCGTTCCGTTGGTCCTTATGCACTCGTTACTCAGCAGCCTCTGGGCGGTAAAGCTCAGTTCGGCGGTCAGAGATTCGGAGAGATGGAAGTTTGGGCTCTTGAAGCTTACGGTGCAGCTTACACCCTTCAGGAGATCCTCACAGTCAAGTCTGACGATACTATCGGAAGAGTCAATACCTACGAAGCTATCGTCAAGGGACAGAACGTTCCTACACCTGGTATCCCTGAGTCCTTCAAGGTACTCATCAAGGAAATGCAGTCACTCTGCCTCGACGTCAAGGTACTTGACATCAATCAGGAAGAGATCGACCTCAAGCAGAACTTTGACGATGAAGATACAGTACCGGCTGGCGGTTCATTTGATGATGAGGATACAGGCGATACTTCAAGCTACTCTGATGATGATATGGGCGATGCAGGTTTCGGATTTGAAGGCGACGATGACTTCGACAGCGTTGATAAGGACGATGAGTTCTCATTCGACGACGATGAAGATGAGTTCGCACTCGATGACGACGATGCTGAAGATTCATACGACAGTTTCGATCTTGATGATTCCTCTGACGAGGTCTGAAACCCAACCGCAAACAGTAATCAAGCAATATGCATAAATATGTGCAGGAGGTAGCAGTTTGGAATTTAATACTTTTGAATCTATAAAGATCGGTCTCGCTTCGCCTGAGCAGATAAGAAGCTGGTCATACGGCGTTGTTGAAAGACCTGAGACTATAAATTACAGAACGCAGAAGCCCGAGCGCGACGGTCTTTTCTGTGAAAGGATATTCGGACCTACCAAGGACTGGGAGTGCCACTGCGGAAAGTTCAAGAAGATCCGCTTCAAGGGCAAGGTCTGCGACCGCTGCGGCGTTGAAGTAACAAGAGCAAGAGTAAGAAGAGAGAGAATGGGACACATCGAGCTCGCAGCTCCCGTATCCCACATCTGGTACTTCAAGGGAACTCCTTCCCGTATAGGACAGGTACTCGAGATCTCACAGAAGAGACTCGAGGAGATCCTCTACTTCACAAAATATATCGTAATCGATCCCGGCAACACAGAGCTCGTTAAGAAGCAGCTCCTCTCCGAGAAGGAGTACCTCTCCTTCCGTGAGAAGTACGGTGACGATTTCAAGGCTGAGATGGGCGCAGAAGCTATCAAGAAGCTTCTCAACGAGTACGATCCCGAGAGATACGATACTCAGAAGAATCGTCTCATCGAAATGGGCAAGATCTCTATCGGCGCACCCAGGGTAAGCTGCTTCAACAAGCCTACCGAGTGTGACTGTGAAGAGTGTCAGAAGTTTGCAGCTCTCGAGGATATCGAGTGGAGAAACAACATCGAGATCGTAGCTGACGACCTCAAGGCTGAGCTTGTAGGACTTCCCGCAGGTCAGAAGAAGGTAAAGCTCCTCAAGAGACTCCAGATCATCGAGGCATTCCGTCTCTCAGGAAACAAGCCTGAGTGGATGATACTCTCAGTAGTGCCTGTAATCCCTCCGGATATCCGTCCTATGATCATGCTCGACGGCGGACGTTATGCAACATCCGACCTTAACGATCTTTACAGACGTGTTATCAACAGAAACAACCGTCTCAAGAGAATGCTCGAGCTCGATGCTCCTGACATCATCGTAAGAAACGAAAAGCGTATGCTCCAAGAAGCAGTTGACGCTCTCATAGATAACGGCAGACACGGCAGACCTGTTACAGGTCCGAGCAACCGTGCTCTTAAATCACTCTCTGATATGCTCAAGGGTAAGCAGGGACGTTTCCGTCAGAACCTTCTCGGTAAGCGTGTTGACTACTCCGGACGTTCAGTTATCGTAGTAGGACCTGAGCTCAAGATGTATCAGTGCGGTCTCCCGAAGGAAATGGCTCTCGAGCTCTTCAAGCCCTTCGTACTCAAGAGACTCGTTGACAAGAAGGCTAT
>JAEEGL012553040.1_pt1 | contig 95095 bp, 69 predicted proteins | sample 9134231 | NCBI WGS metagenome assembly JAEEGL01 (sample SAMN16246548, study PRJNA631951) | gut metagenome | biome: gut microbiome; feature: rumen; material: fiber-attached | host: Bos | place: Iran: Karaj | collected 2018-10 | reverse complement strand
GCACAAGCTGTAGATTTGCCACTTGAAAAAGTAAAAGAACTGGCGGAACAATTACGAATGCAGAATGCATAATTCAGAATTAAGAATTGAGATTGTCTTGCTGATTGGCTTTGTGTCTTGCTGGCTGGTGATTGAAAAAAGTTAGTTGTCACGCGGATTCGATTTTCCTGCTGGAAGCTACGCTGCAAATAACGGAAAATCTTTAAAGAAGTGTTGTGTTGTTTCTATGTTTACTGTATTTTTTTTGTATATGCTGTTGTGTATAAAGCTGGTTTTCTTATACCAGTAAGCAAGATGAAAACACCAGTTATCTAGATAACTTTCTATCAGGAAATGCCGTAGGCATTTCGAATCCGTGTGACAACCCGAACCACAATATAGAAACAAAAAAAATCCCCACCCCATCGTGTGACGGAGCGGGGAGATTGTTGAGGCAAGAGAGATTACCTCATCTGGGCGGTTTCGATAGCGTCAGTTGAAGCACCTATCTTTACCGCATAACCCAAAATAGGATAAGCATTGCCTGCCGCATCTGTTTTACCGTTACCGTAAATCTGACCATAAGCCTCTGTTGTATCATATCCCTTAGGAACATTTTTATTCGAATTTGTTCCTGTTGTATAAGTGGTTTTTATAACACCAGTATCCTTGTTCTTCCAGAGAGCAACATTAATGTCGTTGTGCTGGTTACTCTGCATCTGTACAACTTTAGCAGTCGGAACAATTGTTGATTCCCAGGCCATTGTAAACGCATCATCTGCAGAACCGGCTGGAGCATAAGAAGAGGTGTCTACCCTGTAAGCAAGTTTTGGTCTTATAGCACTTGTAATGTAATAGCCAATATATGGAATCCAGTTTGTACCAACCTTAGCAACATCAAGAGTAATATTACTTCCCGTTACACCGTTTGCATCAACAAGACAAGTCTTAAAATCACTTTGTGCTGTCGGCTTACCGCCAAAGCTTGAAGGCAGATATGCGTAATCCAGATCAAGATTTACAGGGTCATAGCAGGCAATATGGACTCCACCGTCATTATCTACAGCGACTTTACAGAATTCACCTGCATTTGCCATATCTGAAGAACCATCAAATACACGTACAGGAGTTGACCAGCCAGTAGCAGTTTTGTTTCCCTGTCTGTTAGTTGTAGGAGTATCATTATAAGTATACATGAGACATCTTTCTGTAGCATCATACCAGACCAAAACAACAACATCATCTACGTCTGTTCCATTGGCAGACACTACACCTATAGAAACATAAGAACCGGAATTTCTACCTGTATTGCTTCCTGTAACCATCTGTACTACAGAACTTGCACTGTTTGCATAAGTATATGGCGCACCTTCTGTTTCTTTATCAGTAAATGCCCCAAAGTCTGCTCGATCAGTAGAGTTTGTTCGACCATATCTGAATCTTATTTCGTCATTAAGCTGGTCATAATAAGCCATATACAGATAAGTATAATCCCCTCCAGTTCTACGGTGAACACTGGTTGTTAATGAAGGACTCTGAATTCTCTGCTTGTCAAAGAAATTTGTACCAGTGTTATTACCTGCAGCATCTCCCTTCTGTCCAATAGATTCAAGACGCGAGGAATTTGTATTACCATAAGAACCGGCCTGAGCCCTGCTTGCAAGTCCCCAACGGCTAGTCATAAGCTGGAACTTATCTGCACTGTTAGAGTTAATATCTCCACCAGCTGCAACACCATAAGAGTATCCCAGTTTGTCGTAAGTAAAGCCTACGCTAGTAAAGAAGTCATAACTACCCATCCAATAAGTGTAAGAATAATCTTCGTTTCCAGTTCCACCACCCATACTAAAGTACAATGGTCCATTAACAAAGGCAAATCCAATCTTATCGTTGTTTGGATTAATCTTCATAATTGGCTGTTCAATTTTTCCACTTATTGGAACAACATGAGTATTATCAAACTCCCATACATCAAATACAACATCATCCGTCAACAGATTATTGTTGTCACCGTTTGGACGACGGTTATAGTAGTTTTCATATACATCTTTATTTCCTGTCTTTCCAACTACCACCGTACTTGAATAGCTTCCTTTTGCATTATTGTTATTAATATTGTTCAATGAGCGAACTGTATTTCCGCCATTGGTTACCCTTAATTCTATAGCTCCAGAATTCAAACCGGAAGCTGCAATTCTATAGCATACTTTACCAAGAGCATCTGTATTTCCTGCATAAGTTGTTTCATCCTTTGTTAAGGTTCCTTTACTGGTTCCGTTTACATAAAGTTGTGCACCATTTGTTAAGTTAAAACCAAAGATGTATGCGTTTGTTGTTGAATTTAAAGGATAATGTCCCAGTGCTGTGCGGTCATATAAACTCGGATTTTTCTTCTTAAGGGAAGAAAGGCTTGTCTTCACACCCGTGACATACGGAACAACGTCCATCTTGTAGTATCCGGTTGGTGTGCCTTTTGTCGTCTGGGTTGTACCAGGTACACTCGGGTTATGAGTTGTCTCACCCGGTTTGTCCTGGGCAATTGTCGTGAGCTTTTCATTTTCGGCTACAACACCTTCGATTTTTGCAGTGTCAATGTCAAGCTCCCAAGTTACAGTGTGTCCTTCCTGAGTCAAGCCGCTGTCCGTCAAAATCTTGAACTGCCATCCGTCGCTGTCGATGTTTCCACCGGCAGTACCGCTAGTCGCTCCGTTTATGACAGTCCACTTTGCTTCTTCTGTGGCTGCATTTGACTGTGGATTATATGTTGCAAGAACTACACTATCTCCCTTTGTTCCGCCGTTCAGCTTGAGTGAAGTCAGGGCAAAACTGATTGAATAAAGCTTGGTTTCGTCATAGCTCTTTCCAAGGATGCGGATTTTTCCTGATACCTTTGGATCGTCTGCTCCATAAGCTGTCTTGACGACATCGCTTAGTTCACCTTCAAGTTCGATGTGTCCCTTGAGTTCGGAAACTTCATTTGCGGTTTCTGAGCCGTAGATGGAGTTGTCGTTGAGAGAGTTCCAGTAGAACGTGTCAATCTTGCTTGTTGGCGGAGTGTTGTCCACCTGGTCAACTTCAAGGTTGGTTACAAGCAGGGTACAGTTCTGTGATGTTGAGCCCTGCTGCAATTCTTCAGTTGAATCCCAGAATGTCAGTCCCAGTTTTTTGCCTGTACCGTCATCACCGAGGTTTGCCTTTGGAATCTGATATGCCAGAACCTTGTTTCCATCGGCAGGTGCAAAGCTGAATACGTTTGCGGCCGCAATTGCAGAAGCTGATGTTCCTGCAGTACTTGTGATTGCGTTGGTATTTGCCGCGCCAAGCTTATAGTACAGGGCTATATTTCCGTTTCCACCCACGATTTCAGGCACAACTGCAAGCTTATCCTTTATTACAAATGCCTTGTTGTAACCGAAGTCACTTGAGCTTGTGTCCAGTTCGTAGTTGGAAGCACTGTCTCCAGTAGCCCCGATAATGCTGTATGTATTGAATTCTGTCTCACCATACTTGCTGTCACCGTTCAAGTCGGTTCCGAGGTAAAGTTTTGCAACACGAGGAGCATTGTTCTGTACGCTTGTGTTGAATTCCCTGCATGAAACGTTGCCCGCCTTGTCGAATGCGAGGATAACAAGTTTTACAGGACCATCAGGCATGTTGCTTGAGTGAATTGTTCCATCCCATGAATACAGGGATCCAAGTTTGCTTACGGTTTCCGGCATCTTGTCGCCGTCATCGGCTGTAAGTACAAATGGATTTTCCCTCTTACCGTTGTCGGCAATCTTTTCCGTGCTCTGGTTGTCGATTACCTGACCATATGGGAAGCCTGCTGTTGTAAAAGTTGCCGTTGTTATACCGGTGTCTGAATCAAGCGTGATGGTTCCGTTATTTGCTTTGGCGGTAATTTTCTTATAAATGCCACCAATCCTGATAAGGCCACCAACCTGAATGTTCTGGTTTCCTGTAATGGCAGAAGCGGTAGTTGGAGTAAAGGTATGTCCCTGTACGGTTCCAGCAACAGTTACACCATACATGCTGAAGCTTTCTCCATCCTGTTCGACTGTAAATGGCTGCAGCCCTGAAAGTGTCACCTTTGGATTACTTGTTACCATCGGGTTGATCAATACTTCCTGGCTCATACCAGTTCCCTTGCGCACGAAGTAGAAGAACACGCGCTCAAATCCTGAACCAGCTTCCTCTACGTCACCGGAGATGGTGTAGACGTAATCCTTTTCCGCTATGACAGAACCGTATGCAAGCAGGTCGCCATTACCCTTGAGGCTGCCCTCGATAAATGCAGGGGCCTCATTGTCTATGTTGAATGAATACTTGTTTGTCGTTATGTGCTTTCCGGAACCTTCTGTATCCGTTACGGCAACCGTATAAGAGGCAGTATTTCCGCTGGTATCCATTGGAATCCACAGAATGCGCTTCTTTTTTCCACCTTCATCATATGCAGCAGTAAGGTAATAGCTGGAAGGATACATCAGCTCTCCGTTCTTATCCTTTACGTCAACTTTTTCAAGGCTTGATTCATCAGTCATTTCAACAGTCAGATACCATTGTCCCTTGATGAACATGTCGGCTACATAGGCGTTGTTTGCAGTTGGAGTTGCGGCCTTCAAGTTATCGGCACTTGGACTTACACCTTCATACTGCCTGATTGAAGCATTCTGAATTGGAGCGTTTGCATCAATGTGGATTGCTACAGGGTCACTCCATACACCAATCTTACCGTTTGCATTTATACCGCATGCACGAATCCAAATGTTTGTTGTAGTTTCTCCAGCCGGATTCATCTTCTCATCAGAGTTGAGGTTTATGTACCATGAAGATCCGCTACCCTCTGCTTCAATACCCCACCATGCGGCTTTGTCTTCTTCGCTGTCAAATCCTTCGAGTACGGAATATGTACTGCCGGCTGCTCTGCGTGCTGCAAGGGCCTGATCCGCATTCATGACTGGAAGCATGTACTTGTTCTTTGCAACATACGGATCGCTTCCATTTGTGTTAACAGTTGAATAGCTGTCAAAGCTGTCTGTACCTGTTGCAATCTGCAGATATACTGCATCTGGATTTGTAGTACCAGACGGAATCTGCACATTTCCCGTTACAAGAATAGTTCCACCAAGTACTGCATAATCCAATCCTGTAACATAGTTTGCTGATGTCGGATATGTTATTGTTGTCCTTGGTCTGTCGGCATCTGGGTTGTGCTTTAGTGTGAATTTTTGGATTGTACAGTTTCCGACTTTGTCAACACTCTTGATGTACAGAGGCAATGTGTATACATAGTTTGTATAATCCGTGTAGTATGTGTTGCCGTCTGTATTAGCCTTGTCGAATCTGGTCAAAAGCGGGTTGCTGCCAGCTTCTCCGTCAAACCTGAACTTCCATGATGTAGCTGTCGTATCATCAGCCCTATAAGAAGACCACCCTGTCTCCTGTGCAAGATCAGAGTCTGAATATCCCTGCTGTGTTCTATTTGGAATCATCCAGTATGTCTCTGTGACATATGAATTGCTGTCTATAGATGTACCTGAAACTTCAACTATTCCAGTTACTTCATCGCTCTCCTTTGGAGTTGTCAGCTTTACGTCAGGTCCCCTGTTGTCAACTGTAAGAGAGCAAGTCTGGGGCTTTATGTTTCCAGCCTGGTCCTCAACGGTTATCTCAACAGTTTTTACACCAGATTTTTCAGGATCAAGAGGCCTTACGTCTATTACCTCACCACGATAATAGTGATAGACCTCACCATCTTTTGTATAAGTCTTTCCTGTATCATCAAAAGTTATTACGGATTTTGGACCACCATTTACATTATAGTAATCTATCTCGTCATTGTTGTTTTCATCTTTAATCCGCGCTGTTACAGATTTAACAAAGTTATCAAATACCGGGACATAGATGACAAAATAGCTTTCTTTACCGCCAACATATTGATCGGATTTAAGCTGATACTTTTGCAGATCGCCATCAGCCTGAATCTGAGCCATGGTCTTTAGTCCTGTTGTATTTGTATCAGAATAATCATTTGGATTTTCACCAATGGTAATAAGTGTTGTATGTGTCTTTGGTACGGCAGTATCCTTATTCACGGGAATATAGCTGCTGGCATTTATACCATAATCGCCTGTACTTATGTCACTTGTCTTTGTATTTGAGTACATGCAGTATGGCCTCTTGGGACTTCCAGCATCTGATATAAATACTGTATTTTCCGAATCCTTTACATAAAGCCAGATTTTCTTTGTACCATCGCCATCTAATCCAGAGACAGTTAGATCCTCTGTCGTCCAACCACCAGCAGATGTTGCAACCTCTGTACCACTTGAAACAGAAGAACCAGACAACCAGTCGTTAGGACAAGAATCACCAATATAAATCCTAAAGGACTTTATACCGTCATCATCACTGATACTTCCGCGTAAATCATCCCTTTGAAGCCAAGGTACCTCATTTCCTGTCTTAACAAGGTCTGTGAATGTAATTACAGGGCGGTCTGTATTCTGGTTAACAACAAGTTTCTTTGCCACTGAATAACCGGTGTTGCCCGCCTGATCCGTGATGGATGCCATAATCCATACAGTTTTATTCTCGTTTGAACCGAACGCACTTGTTGTCTTGAGTCCGGTGCAAGTCCATGAATTTGTTCCTGTTATGCTGGTATAGTCTCCAGAAGTTATCTGTGTCCAGCCTGTAGTTGAAGTTATTGTGCCTGGATCAGAGTTACCTATCTTGTAATAGAGGACCGGCGATGTGGTTGAAAGGGCATGTGCATCAAATGCTGTTCCGGAGAATTCTATGTTTCCGTTAACCTCGGTATCCTCTGTATCAGTATAAGCATCCTTTATGGCTCCAATCTGGATTGTAGGTGGAGTGGTATCTATGGCAAGTGTCGCAACTTTTATGGCACTTGTTGTAAGGCCAGCCTTATCCTTTACGTTTGCATATACATTGATGTTGCCTGAAGAAATATTTTTAATCCACTTGCTTGAGTTATCTAGGGTCAATGTCCAGTTGCATACACCGTTTGCATTCGGTGCGTTCAATGTGAATGAACCGTAACTGGTAGTATATTCTGTACCGTACTCTATTGGATCATCGGTATCTGTAACTACAGCATCCGCAGAAATTTTATAAGCAGAATCTCCTACATAGAAATCAATCCTGCCAATTCCACTTCCTGTATCTGTAGCAGTTCCTGTGATCGGTCCGATTGAAGCGTTATCACCGTTGGTCAAAAATGCTTCGCTGGCATTAGATTCGACATTTGGTACGGTCAAGTCAACATTAAGTGAATAATAACTGTAACTCTGACCGCTTATTGTAAGTTCGTCAAGCCTTGCGTTTCCAACATTGTCCACGGCAACAAGACGCAGATAATTGTTTCCTTCTTCAAAGCCGGTAAGTACTGCCTCATAACCTGTCTTAATAGTTACTGTTGTCTTTGTGCCATTTTCCAGATTCTTTGAAACATCTGCTGTCTTTGGAGTTGCTAGAGGAGCAAAATAACCGGTATAAATGCTTTCATTACTATAATTGGAAACATTCAGGGTCAAATCAGATTCACGCTGCTTTACCTGATAGTATATCATCTTTACGCCAGAACCTTCACCATCCTCAAAGTTTCCGCGGATTTTCATTGTTGTAGTTTTTCCATATGTTCCTGGACTATACTTTCCACCGGTACCATCACCAATTCGGAATACGCAGTCTTTTCCCTTGGCATCAACTTCATGGTTTGCCACTGGAGCCGCATCATCAAATTCAATTATTATATTTTCTCTACCACCAACATTACCTGCCTTGTCATGGGCGGTTACTTCTATCCTAACGTCATCTGCACCATCCACTGCGGAAATAGTGCTGAAATTGGGAGTGTAGTACCATTGGATTGTCTGGAAATCTTTCTGGTCCTTCTGTACACCATTACTTTCTACCGTTATTTGGGTATTGTCCACCTGATAGTTGTCCGTCGTGGTTCCCTGCAAAACATAGGAGCCGGATTTTTTGATGTAATAGACGGCGCCCTTCTTATAGGCCTCGACACCAGTAGAGTTGTCTATTAAAACAATGCTAGAAGTGCCAGGCTCGTCATTATCTATGCTGAATGATCTTGTCTGCTGTGAGGTACCGCCACCGTTTGTCGCAGAGATTGTTACAACCACACTGTAAAGGCCCTTGTTTGAAGCCATGTCAGAAGCATGAGGAAGTGCAACTGTAACAGACCAGTTCCTGTGACTGTCAGGGGCAAATGTCGTCGGTTCCGTCGTCCACTGGTTATTGACTTTTACCTCACACTTCATGGAGGTTACATCATCCCTGTCAACACTTCCAGTAAAGGTCATGCTGTCATGCTTCTTTGTAACAGAGTTTATGGAAAGGTTCGTATTGGTCGTTTTGTCTTCATCATTATCTATTTCTATCAAAGCGACCTGCTCATTTACAGAGACATTGAAACCATATCCAGAATCTTCATAATCCTGTATGGTTTTATCATCTCCACTGATGTCATGTCCTTCTACAATAAACTTCCAGTGTGAACCGCCTGTCATTCCGGTATACTTGCCGAAATCCAGGCCTACTGTTGTCGTAACGGAATCCGCGTTCTCTCCTGCGGCTGTCGGCGTATATTTTTGAGCCCTATCTGTCTCACTCAAGGTAGCGGCTACTTCTGGATTCCATGTCCATACAAGCTTCTTGTTAGCGACATCAACTCCACTTGGCTTCACTTCTGCAACATAGATGCTCACGCTGTCCACTGCAATCTTGGTCTGGTCAAGTCCGGGCATTATGGCGAAATTAAGTGGAGTTCCGCTATAGTAGTTGAAGTAACCGTCGACATGGTTATCATCATTGGCCTCAGAGCCTGTCTTTATGTCAAGTCCGCTAACTGTAAAGGTCGGATAGTTTGCCGGGTTCATGGAGAAATTAAGAGCCTTGGCCTTTTTTTCAGCAGTCAAGTCTTCGGTGGAGAGGGCAGTACGTGCGGTAGATACTGTTGGGGCCGCACTTTCTACCCAAGCAGTTTCAAGCCATCCACGAATTGTATCATCATTTGCATATTCAGCATCAAGTCCGTTTTTAAGTTCCTGTATCTTCTTTACGGAGAATGCACTGTATCCTTCTTTGTTTCCGTTTATGAGGTTGAGTATGTCATTGGTTCCCTTGTAAAAGCCCAAGCTTGCATTTCCGTCACCTGTTCCTGCACTAGAAGACGGATCATTGAATACCCTGGCCTTGTCGTAAGCTGTTACAGTAAAATAAAATTGTTTTGCACCGGCATCCAGATTATTACCATACAGTTGGGTATAGTTGTAGTGCCTCTGTTCAACAAGTGGGTCGCCTGTTGCTGTATCATATTTTGCAATGATGAGTGGATTGGCATTTGACATATCGGTAATGTCGTTAAATGTGGTATTGTCTCTATCAAGATTAAGTCTGTTTCCATTTTCATCGTAGAAGGTCACGACCAGCTTGTCGATTCGATTTTCTGTTGATTCTGCATAAGTTCCCTCGATTGAAACGGAGCGTCCATATGCCTTGGGAGAATTACTTCCAAAAGAAGTCGGCTTTGTAAGAATCAAAACTGGAGGTGTGTTATCTATTTCAATTGACTGGGTGTATGTACCGGAAGAACGTCCCTGGGTATCGTTTGATATTGCATAGAATACATAGGGGCCGTCCTTTATGTCGTATGCGGAGGGGTCAATTTCAAGAGCCCATCTTCTGTCACCGGCTGTAACATTTACAGTTGCCAGCTTTGCCTTTGGCATTGGATAGGTTCCTGTCCTCTCGTAGTACACGTCTACGGAACTGACGTTGGTGTCGTCATCACAGTCTCCCGCAAGAACAAAGGTATCGCGCACAACAGAACCTGCCGGCGGATAGGTAATGGTCACCGTTGGCGGCACAGTATCAACTGCCTCACCAAGGCCAACCTTACAGGAGAATCCCAGCAAACAAGCCAATGCAATAACTAAACTAAAAACTCTACTCTTCCACATAACACACCTCTTTACAAAACCACAACAAAAAAACCGTCACCCCGAACATGATCCGAGGGCTTACGTTCAGATTCCGGGTCAAGCCCGGAATGACAGACTTACAAGCCCGGAATGAAGCTGACACTGTCACCCCGGACACAGATCCGGGGTCTTGCGTTCAGATTCCGGGTCAAGCCCGGAATGACAGACCTACAAGCCCGGAATGAAGCTGACACTGTCACCCCGGACACAGATCCGGGGTCTGGCGTTCAGATTCCGGGTCAAGCCCGGAATGACAGACTTACAAGCCCGGAATGAAGCTGACACTGTCACCCCGGACACAGATCCGGGGTCTGGCGTTCAGATTCCGGGTCAAGCCCGGAATGACAGACTTACAAATCCGGAATGACAGACTAACAAGCCCGGAATGAGTGTTTCACTCCGGGATGTCATCCTTCCTTGTTTAGAATACGCTTGTCCTTAAACCGATGGACATCGTCGGAACTATAATCTTATCTATCGTCGTGCTGACGTCAGATGAGATGAACCACACCTGAGGCTCCCAGTACAACGACCACGTCTTAAAGTACTTCATGTTTTCGAACGTCATTCGCGGGAATTCAATCTGCATGAGTGCTGCAGAAAGAATCTGCCTTGTTCCAGCACCAGATTCACTGAAGTAAGAGAAATCCGCACCAACAGAAATCGTTGCCGTCAGCCAGTCAAAGTCATGTCCAAAGAAGTAGTTGAACGGTATGTAACCGACCTGTGCAATAATCTTGAATCCAGCGATGTGTCCACCATAACGCAGGTTAGAGTATCCCCTTCCGATGATGTTGTTTACGGCATCGCGCTGGCCCTGTGTAAACTGTCCGTAATGCAATTCCAGCTTAACGGCGTCATCAAATGCTGTTACACCAACACCTACGCTCCACAAACTTGCACCCCAGAAGCTTGCATCAAAGTAAAGTCCCTGGATGAACTTTGGAATCTCGTATGAAGACTTGTCTCCCTTACGCAGATAGAGTGTTACATCCTTAAGCTCTACATCGTCACTTGAAAGACCCTCAAACTTGAGCATCTGGTTGTAATGTCCGCCGGCACCCGGTGATATGAGCTTAACCTCCGGCAGTGTGCGGTCAACCTGAACGATGGTACGTGTAATTGCGTTCTCACCGTTCTCCATTTCGGCACGAACAAGCAGGAAGTGATATCCTTCCGCTACGTCCTGATTCTCTATCCTATATTTCCAGGCACCCTTTCCGTCCTTAGAGACTTCCTGGTATGTCTTACCGTTATCAAGACTGAGCCATACTTTCTTTACGGTCTTTGCCTTAAGGGCAAGCTTTTCTTCAGTAGGCGTGTTCTTGTTCTTTAAGGTTTCCTTTTCCTCTGGTGTCAGGGCATAACCTGCATTTCCCTTGAGGAGAGGACGTTTAATGGCAAAGTCACCATAAGTGAAGTTGTCGAGCGTTACCCATGGACCATATGGGTTGTAAATCAATGTCTGCTCACGAGATGTAATCGTGCGGCCCTTTTCTGTTGTTGCAACAATCTGATATGTATGGTTTCCTTCCTTTAGCTTAAAGATTCCGGATTCATACATGCCTTCATCTTCGTATACAGGCTTTTCTTCTACATCCTTGTATTCAGGTCCTTCGTATGGCTTACCGGCTTCTTTTGCAGCGGCCTTGTCGGCTTCAATCTTAGCCTTGAGTGCTGCGTTGCGTGCTTCGGTCTGTTCCTTTATCTTGAGGTTGTTTGCCTCACGCTTTTGTGCGTCGTTGATTCCCTTCTGGGTTTCGGCTTCGGTAAAGTCTTCCTTGTTGAGTTTAATCTCATCCTTCAGGCGGAAGCTGAAGTAACCTGTTTCAGTAAGGTTTGTCTGGAATCCCGGAAGCTTCTGACCGTCAACCAGAATCTCAAGTTTTACAATCTTGTCGTCCTGACTTGTTCCAAGACCATAGATATTGAATTCACCCTGGACATGCTCACCGTTCAACGGATAAAGGAGGTCAACCTTTGTAAGCTCAACATCCTTCTTGAGGGTTACGTTGCGGCTTATGTTGGTAGAGTTACCCGCATAGTCGGAACCAGTAATCTCGATGTTGTAGAGTCCGTTCGGGAGCTCGCTGATGTCGATGACCTGAGAGATGATTGAATCAGGTTCAAGGTCATTGAGTGCAAGATAATCAGGCACACGCTTACCGTCAAGGCTGCGGATCTTTACGAACAATGTCTCAAGCGCGATGTTGTCCATTGTCTGTCCGCTGATGAACAGGTTGGAAGAAATCGTGCTGTCGTCAATCGGATATTCAAGTTCCATGATTGGCGGAGTGTTGTCCACGTTGATAAGAGATGTAAAGAGGCCTGTAATGTCATAGCCGTCCCAGATCTTCAAGAAGACAACATGGCTTCCGTCCTGGATTACCCTTGTGTCAAACTCATAAGACCACTGTGCGCGATCTTCCCTGTTGCGTCCAGGAATTACCACGGCTTCGTTGTAGCTTGCACCGTTGTCCACAGAAATCTGTACGCGGTTGATTCCGTTCTTGTCCTGTGCCCAACCAGTAAGCTTTACCATTCCCTTTACAGATTCATCAAGTTTTGGAGTAAGAACGCCACCCTTTGGTTCTTCAAGAGATACCTTGAACTTGCGCTGTACCTCGCGTCCCTTAACACCGTTGATGTCCTCTGCATAGATGGTTACCGTATGCTCGTTGTCTGTGAGTTTTGAAAGCGGTTTGACAACAATCTCAAAGCTTGAAAGTCCGTCTGGATTGTCAATCATCTGATATGCGCTGTTGTCAACCTTGTAATATGTCTTACAGATCTTTGTTCCGTCTGCTGAATGCATACCGTCATCATCATACATGACACCGGTGATTACAAAGTCTGTTGTAATAACTGAATCTTCTAGAGGCATGTGGATTTCTACAACTGGAAGGTCGCTGTCCGGATCAACAGAGAATTCATATTTATCCAGAGTTGCTACGTTTCCTGCACCGTCCTTTGCCACAAACTTCATGTCATTTGAAATCGGGCGGCTTGGCTGACCAAAGTGTGCGGAAGGTAATGCACCCTTCATCACAGTTGAATCAGACGGAGCCATAGAAGTCTTTACTATAGATGGAGAACTTGCTGCATCAGCTGCCACTGCCTCACCCTCGACTTCCTCTACCGTTGCATCAGAAATGCTTGCCTGTGCATTGCTTACTATGTCAAAGTCCTGCTTGATTCTGCCCTTGTTGCCCTGATACTGGATCTGACCTACATAGCTGTCGTCCTTGACAGAGAATACAAACAGAGTCTCACCGTTAACTTTTGCACCCGCTTCCGGAACAATCACCTTAATCTCCGGTGGAGTCGTATCCTTCTTGAGTGCGGAATTATAATAGCTTATCTTTCCTGTCGTATCTGTTGCACGGATAGTCAACGGCAGGTATCCGTCCGGAGAATCCGTAAGATTGATTGTTGTGTTGAATGCTCCGCGTGAGTTGAATGGAAGGGCCTTCCATGCGCTGACGGTGTTTCCATCTGCTGTGGTTATCGTATCCTCTTCAACTGTCTTGTATTCAAGAGTCCTTACGCCATTGCCATCGCTTACTGTTCCTGACAGGGCAATGCGGTCCTTTACGTAATCCATGGCCTTTACGCCGGTTACATCGATAATCGGAGCTGAGGTATCTGCAACCAGGGTTACGCCTGTTGAATTCCATGAACCGTTTGCATCGTTCTGAACGCGGACTGTAACATTGCGGAATGTACCGTCGCTTGTGGCAGTAAGTTTAACAAGCTTGTCCTCTGAAGTTACGCTTACACCGCTGACTGCCCTTGCCATAGATGCACGGATTGTTCCCGGAACATTTGCATATCCGATAAGTTCTGCGCCGTTATCCACGACATAGTTTCCTGTGCTTGGATCATATACGGCACCACCGGCCATTGTCCAGTAAATGCCTTCCGTGTTGTCCACTACGCTGTGGGCACGTACTACGTTGATTGCACCGCTTATTGCAGACTTTCCGTTTACATTTGCAGTAATCGTCGTAAATCCTGCCGGGAGTCCGGACAATGATGCATCCGCCTCATAAGCTCCGTTTCCAAGATCTCGGATTTCACCTGCCGTTATGGATTTTCCGTTTGCGGTCCATTTGACTTCCGTAACCGGTACGCCTGAATTGATGCGTACTGTTATTACGTGCGGATCTGTTTCCAGAGTGCCGTCCTTGAGCATAAGGACCTTCATACCGCTGCGATATGGGTTTGCGTCAACTGTTGAATATGTACCGGTAATCTCGGTTGTGTTTTTCTTTACGTTAAGCTTTACACCCTTGAACTCAAGTGTAGAATTTCCTTCCGGAATGTCATCGTAATCCTTGAAAGAGAAGATGGATGCAGTATCACCCTGGAATACACAGACACCATAGTAGTCCATGCCCTCACCGTCGCCATGCAGCCAGTAGGTTGCCGGGTTGGCGGGCTGTTTTGCAGGAGATCCGTCCAGATTCTGACTTACTGGATTATTGATCTTGCGTACAAGAACTGCAGTAGAAGACAGTTTTCCTGATGCGTTGGATGCAATGATTTCTACGATGGAAATACCGTCTACAAAGTTTTCTGAAGTAAAGTTGAGAGTAAATGAATTACGCCTTAGAGGTACTGCTGTTGATTCTGCCAGCTTTGGAACAGGAAGTGCCTGAGAGCTTACGACAACACCGTTCTCATCATAGTTGACCTGAGCGGTAAGGATGCGGTAACGGACTTCTGCTGTTGATGAGCTTTCAACAGAACCTGTAATGGAAAGAGTATTGCGTGAGTTAAAGTTGTTGAATACCTCGGTTGCAAGACTCTGGTCATTGATTGTAATCTTAGGAGCGCCTTCCTTTGACGGGAAGAAAATCTGCCTTGAAGTGTAGACTGCCCCGGAAGTTGTTGTAACCTGAACTGCGAATTTAGAAGTTTCTGCAGGAGCTGAAACCACAATCGTGTTGTCCTGGGCTGTTGCGGTTACACCACGGACAGTAGGAACTGTCTTTACTGATGCAATCTTTCCGCCAACAAAATAACCGGTTACGGCATTTGACGGATTTGCAAGAACACAGCCATCGCTTGAAACGGCAGTATCCGTAAAGAATACGCCTGCTTCCTGAGAATGAACGCCTGTAAGGTCAAGCACATTCAGGATGTAGCCTGTTGAAGCCTCGCGGTCAAATTTATCTGTTGCCGTGATGTTGAACTTGGAGATTCCCCACGGAACATCATCTCCGGCAAATGAAATCTTTATCGGGATTGATTTTGCACCTTCTTCTACAGGAACATCCACAACCTTGCGGTCTGAATTCCATATCCATTCATAACGGACTGTCTTGAGGCCTGTGCTTGAAGTTACATCAACGCTGAACTCACCGCCTTCCTCTGGATTAATAGGCATGGCATTTGTGAAGTCCTTTCCCTTGTATTTTGCATTCTTGAACTCTGGGGCAATTCCCTTAGAAGAGAATGTTGATGTTGTCTTGTCACCCACGATTCCGTTGCGGTCAACTGCCCATGCGGAAATCTTGTGCTCACCGTTAGAAAGGGCACCTGCGATGGGAGCATAGAAAACACCTGTGGCATCTATCCTGTGCTCTTCCCCGCCGTCAACCTGATAGTAAACTGTGGAAACACCGTCATCATCAGTTGCAAGACCGCGGATGAACAGAGCTCCGTCCTCACCGTTAACTTCGCCAATCGGGTATTTGATTTCCACCACAGGCTTGTCTCCGTCCTGGTTTACCCATACGACTCCGCTTTCCTTGTGGTTGCCCTTTTCATTGTTTACGAATCTATGTGTCACGGTCACAACGTTGCCCATTGTGTCTTCTGCCGTGATTACGAAATCTTTAGTTGAAGATACTTCACGTGAATCAAGCTCAAGTGCCCAATATGGGTTGCCTGGAATAAGCTCGAATTCACCGCTGGTTTTACCCCATGAATATTTAAGGCTCTTGATACCGATTGTGTCTTTTGCATAACCGGCGAGAGTGAACATACCGTTTACAGATTCACCTGGAGCTGGAGAAACGACTTTGACATCAGGACCGGCGTTGTCTATGAAATACAGGAAGGATGTAATTCCGACAGAGCCTGTTGAGTCAATTGCCTTGAACCAACAGAGTGTTGGACCGTCTGGCATTTTCTTTGTGTCCAGTGTAATTGAGAATGTATTGATTACGGTATTTCCGTTTTCATCTGGAGTAGAAAGCTTGTTTTTCTTGAATTTAATCGGAGTATAGTGTACGCCGCCATCAACACTGTATTCAAGGGTATCAACACCGTTTCCATCGGTTACCTCACCATTTACGGTGATTTTTCCGCTTACAAGTGAACCCATGTCCATGTTGGTGACTTTTGTTTCCGGAGCATGACGGTTAAGCTGCCATGTAACGAATTTAGAATGTCCCGTCTTTGGCTTTACGCGGGCTTCGTCAATTGAGCCGTCTTCCTTTACATAGGCATTCGGATTTCCGTTGTCCACACCATATGCCTCGATTGTGTGGGGACCTTCCTTAAGGTCATTGGTATCCAGATAGTATGACCAGAAATCAGTTCCTTCTACCAGGACGGGATTTGACTTGTCTCCGTCAAGGATAAGGTAAACAGCCTCCACCTTATCGTCGTCAACACAGGAACCAACTATGTTAAGGTTGCCTGGAACGCTCATGTTGGGGGCAGGGTTTGTAATGGATACAACCGGCAGGTCTGACTCTTCATCAATAACAATATTGAAAGGTCCTGCAATGCCCTCATTGTGCGCAAGGTCTGTTGCCGTTACATACGCATTGTATTTTCCTGAACGGTTGTTGATGTCAAATGATTCCGTCCAGCTGTTTTCGGGACCCAAAGACTTTTCCGACACTTCCTTTGAACCGCCGGCAAAAACAACAGATACCGAAACCATTATTGCGAGTACTGATAATAAAATTCTTCTGTTCATACTCAAGTCCTTCCTAAATAATGAGTAAATGAACCCCCATCAAGGCCATAAGGCACCAAAAAGCGGCTCACAAACTTCAACTAATAGAATTCAGCCAAAAAGGCCTGGTTCTCCAAAATCTTTATCGGCAGAATTCCCGTTTTTCTTTAACCGCCGCACCTTCTACAACGAGTACAGCATCCCTTCAACTTAATTAATTAACAACCGTAACTGCCCTTTGGCTACATTTTCTGACAGTTACCCCAGAAACTAATTTTACTTTATACGCTTATTTGACTTAGAACTTTTCCAATACTGTCGTGAATCACAAGGTCAGCGATTCCGTCATTGGCGGTGGCATCACGATTGATCAGGACCAGCTTGTCTCCAGTAAATGCCCTGATGAATCCCGCCGCAGGATAGACTGTAAGAGACGTTCCCCCGATTATGAGCATGTCAGCTTCTCCCAGAGCCTTTATAGTCCGGTTGATGACATCCTCATCCAGGTTCTCGCCATATAGCACGACATCCGGCTTTATTATGCCTCCACATGAACTGTCAGAACAACGGGCAACCCCATCCTTATCCTTGTGGGACATTACATAATCAACATCATAAAAGGCCTTGCACTGAGTACAATGATTCCTTAGCACGCTGCCATGCAACTCCAGTACATTTTTGCTTCCTGCCGCCTGGTGCAGACCGTCTATGTTTTGGGTGATCACCGCCTTTAGCTTGCCTTTAGCCTCCATTTCGGCAAGTTTTTTGTGTGCGTCATTCGGCTTGATTCCTTCTACAAGGATTTTTTCCCTGTAAAACCTGTAGAACTCCGCTGTATTTGAATAAAAGAAACCCCTGCTAAGGATTTCCTCGGGAGGATAATCCCACTTCTGGTTGTAAAGGCCGTCAACGCTCCTGAAGTCAGGGATGCCGCTTTCCGTAGAGACACCGGCTCCGCCAAAAAAGACAATATTACTGCTTTCGCTTACATATTGCTGAAGCGTGTCTATCTGCTCTTGAGTCGCCGCCATAGTACCTCCTTAGAAAAAAAATGGCTAATTTCTCCATTTTGTCCAATTTATATAATACACCGTTTTTAAAAAATAAGCAAATTTTTTTTAAAGAAAAAGCAGCTTGCAGATGAAAAAAAAAGCCCCGGAGGCCATTGAACTGGTCAAAAACCGCCGGGTTCTTAAAATATCCTTAATTCAAGCTTTACTAATAGCCCAATGCATACAGGCAGAGAGGACAGTATTCTCCGGCATGAGAGCAGTCTGTCTCAAGACAGTGTATGTTGGGGAACTGCTTATTATGGACACTTACCATATTGCTCATCAGTGTGTATCTCAGCAAGGAATGGGTAAAACGCCATGTAGTGTTTGCATTATTGTAATAGACCAGATTACCCGCCTGTGACTGTAGAGTTCCATCGTCAAACCAGTGGACAATGGCAAACTGCCGGCCTTCAAGTTTTTTTGCCAGTGTGGGATCACTTGTCTTAAGAGTCTTAAGGACCTGTTCCCTCTCCCAGTCATAAATCTTTTTACGCCCGTTAAATCCATTGTCATTGGTCTTTCGCCATTCATTGTAGCTTATCGGAACTGTAACCAGAGAACACTCAACCTTATTGGGTAAATCGGCACTAACCCTTTCCTGGATAGAAGGTATAGTCTTTTGAACATCAAATCCCGGAGTAAATGTTTTTGCAGATCCGTCCATATCCGTAAAATGAACGAACAGCACTGGAATAGTTTCCTGCTGCCACAGTGAATGGTCAAGCAGCTTGCGTGCCTGGAAGTATTTTTCCATTCCCCCTGCCCTGAACTGGACATTTTTCCAAGCTTCGGGATTAAGAATATCGGGGTAGTCATAGGCGTCAAAGAACAGTCCCTGCTGCCATCCCTGCTGACTAGAAGACTCCCGAGTAAGCCATCCTCTTACAGCCGGGTTACTTGCATTCCTTATGTAACTCTGGATTACGGTCTCGCTTACTCCGCGGTCAATCATCCATTCAACGAATTCACAGAATTCCTTGTCGCGCGTCCACTCATAGTTCTCAAGCGCATTCTGGTACTCATTCTTCTGGCTTATCGGAACAAGGACAATATCCTCATCACGGCTCCATGTCTTTACCCTTGTGCAATCAATGGACGGATCAATCTTGGTGAACATCTGCTTTATTACATCTCGGTCAAAGTTGAATGAATCATCCCTTATTATCCAATATTGATAGCGAAGATCAAAATCTGCATACCGTTTTCCAACATAGGCGTTCTTGCCTGGTTCAGTGAACCATAACGAATAACCACCAACATTGCTTACCTGATAATTACTGCTGGTAAACGGAACCCTTTTGACATACTCAGCCTTATCATCGTAGTATACAATGGAATAATCCCCGGCCATCTGCATAACTGCACTGGCATCGACCAGATTCATTCCCATCCTCATGCTACCATAATTGCCACTCACCATGGAAATACCGTTTCCCCTTGCATCTGGAGCAAAGACACTTATATTAGCAGGCATCCACGCTGTTGTATGTACCCAGAAGAATTCAAGAAGCTCTGCACCGTCAATACCATAGTTCTCCAGTGACGGATCTACATAAGGAAGATCCTTGAACTGTCCGTAAGTAAGGGCTGTGGAAAGATTCTGGAAATTATCACCGTTAGGGTAATGAGAGAAAATCATATATGCAGGATCAACATCAAACCATCCCCATGTACAGTCAAGAAGAATATCTCCCTTGGCCGTATGAACACAGTTCCATGCATGGGCATTTTTTTCGTCTGTCAGCTCATTCATTTTATTATAGGAGGAATCCAATTTTACCATTCCAGTCACATAATCAACATCAAGTCCAACAAAGATTCCGAACTCAAAGAACAGGCTTGAATAACCGTCACATACACCCTTTCTGTTCCTGAATGTTCCCTCGGCACTTCTTGCATCAAGAGAAGAATCTGAAAAGTTATCGGGATTTCCTACGGAGGCATAGTCGTAAGTGATGTTCTTCTTGATCCATGTAAAGAGGGCGCGGGCCTTTTCCTTGTCGGTCTTGGCAGTCTTTGTGATTTCCTTTGCGGCTTTCTCAAGCGTCATGGTTGTCGGAATATTCAGCTTTTCGACATAAGAATCTATTGTAGAAAAGTCCTCTTTTGCAGCAGGTTTCTTTACTGGTTTAAAGATAACTCCGTTGTTTCTTGAAGGAGTCGTAAAGTTGACCTGACGTACATTTGAACCACGTTTTGCATTGAGTGATTTTTTGAGCGTAAGGAGCTTTTTGTTCTTTGTTTCCGTTCCATAAGTATATGTGGCAGTCGGATATGAAAGGTGGCTCCATGGTGTGCTTGTAGAAAGTACCAGCGGACTGTCGGCCGTCAGCTTTGACGTGCTATATGAACCGGTGGTGTCTGTCTTTCCTGAGGAAGATGTTGAAGAAGTAGAAGTTGTACCGGTTTTTGAAGAGCTTGTGCTAGATGGAGTTGTTGTAGCAGCTGTTGTTGAGCCTGTGCTTGAACTTGTGCCTGTTGATGTATTTGTCGTAGTAGCAGTTGCAGAAGTGGTACCAGTCTTTGAAGTTCCTGTTGAAGATGCAGAAGTTTTTCCGCTTGAATTTGAGCCGCTTCCTGTCTTTGAGCTGGCAACGGTTTCCTTGTATTCCTCGGGAAGAGGAGCGCCTGTGTATCCGCAGAAATTTCCGTTCTGGTCACGGTTCAAGTCTGTCTTTGAAAGGTCAATCGAGCGGTAGAACTGTGCAAGGTCCAGATCAATTGCATCCAGAACAGAAGAATATGAATTCCAGCACTGATACTTGAGGTTGTATGCACCCAACTGTTTTTTCTTTGGATCGCGTACAAAAAGCCAGCCGTCATGTGCCACAACAGTAATTGTCATGGGACCGATTTTCTTACCGTTTTTTGAAGAATCAATAACGGCATCCGGGTCGTAGGGCTGATTGTAAATATTGTGCCAGCGGTCAACGGCACTTGTTTCCTGGGCAGCATCTTTGGCAGATGTTTTTTCCTTGCTTCCTCCAGCAAAAGTCATGCCGGAAATCAAAACCAAGGCTGCAATGATGGTAAAAAGTTTCTTATTAAAGGCAACCATTCTTTCCTCCTGTAAATACACTCCCACATTATACAATATAAACAAGTTTATTGGCAAATTGTTTCAACAGCAATCCTTGAATCTTGCACTAAGACAATAAATCCCGTATACTTTAGGCATGAACAAAACCGTTGACTTTTTTCGCCGTGCTGTTTGTGGCGGGGGACTTATAATTCTTCTTCTTACAGGATGTGCATCAGTTCCAGAACCAGACAAGCCGGAAATCCCTCAGGAAGAAATACCGGAAGTAAAAAAAGAGCCGGTTTGGGAACCAGTCAGGAACATCTCTCAGATTAAGGGCCTTTGGGTTTCGGAGGACGGAGCCTACTATGAATGGCCTTTTGAATTGAACGGAAAGAAATACCTCCACTATGCATGGCCGGAAGCCGATGATACGGAACACTGGGTAGACTATGCAAAGCTCCACAACCGTGATTTCATGGATGTGTGGAACCACCGCTTTTCCTACATCAAAGGAATTTACAACAATGATTACCCCCTATCTGATGCAAACGGAACACAGGTAGGACTAAAATTCCGCATTGATTATTCCAGGCCGTACAGCAAGGACATACCGTTCAGGATCTACAGGCGGAAGGAATTCCTTATGCCGGAATCTCTTGCCAAAGCAAACCTGTCTTTCTTTCTTGTCTCTGACGGAAACATGCTTAAGGAAACAGGTGTCATGACTTTTAACTCAACTCTCTTCAATAGTTTGACTGCCGATGGGGCCATCTACCGTCTTTCCCGTGACTACTGGAAGGAATAGCATATGAAAAGGCTTCTTGTTTTCCTCTGCATCATCTTCTCCCTTTGTACCACAAAACTCTTTGCCCAGAATTATGCTCTGGTTCTCTCCGGTGGCGGTGGCAAGGGTAGTTACGAAGTCGGCGTATGGAAGGCATTGAACGAATACGGCATTGCACAAAAAGTTACGGTCATATCCGGTACAAGCGTGGGTGGCCTGAACGGAGGCCTGTTTGCAGTTGCACCAATGTACCGCATCGAGGACATCTGGCTTAACGAAGTGCCATTGGAACTCAATCAGGATGGGGAAGCCATTTCCCAAAAGGGCCTCATGAACATAATGAAGCGCATTTCATTTTATTCATTTAATGAACAAACCATCCCGGATGTATATGTGACCTGCAGCCGATCATGGGGTGAAATCCTTGACTTTGGAGTACAGATTGCAAAGACGGCCACAAAATCGGTCTTTGACTATGCCTACCGATTCAGACTTAACGATGAGGACATGGAGGAGGAAATCCGCAACAAGATGCTTGCCACCTCCGCATATCCTGTCCTTACCGATCCAGTACGGCTTAGCGACGGAAAACTTTATTGTGACGGAGGGGCTGCGGACAATACACCCGTTGAACCAGTCATTCAGTATAAGCCGGACATCATCATCGTAGTGCATTTGAGTGCATGGACTCCCAAACTTCAGAAAAACAAATGGCCTGGCTATACCGTCATAGACATCGTTCCAAGTGATGAGATGCGCTGGTTTGGCGGCATGCTGGATTTTTCAAGGGAATGGACGGAGCGCAACATTCAGCTGGGCTACGACGACACGGTAAAATGGCTCAGGGCAAACGGGCTGTATCCTGTGGAAGACTATTGGTTCTATTGATACCATCCTTTTCATCCCCTTTAATCTTTTATCCCGATGGTATATACTTCTTGGCATGATAATTAACAGGAAAATTTTAATCATTGCCGGAGCCGTATTATTCATTTCAGTTGCGGCCGTAATAACAGGTGTTTGTCTTGGAAACAGGGCTAAAAGCATAAAAGTAGGTTTTTACGAGCTTGACTCAGACACAGAGGATATTTTTGTGGAGCTGATAAAGAATTCCTATGCGGATGACAAAAAGGCTCCCTCAATCAGTTTTGAGCATCTTGATAAGGCAGATGATTCAGTGGACATGATTCTGATGCCCATGGGAAAACTCCAGGACAACTTGATTTCTTCAATTGATGCAGGCAAGAAAAATCCTTCACTGCCACTTTCCGTCATGAGCGAGGCAACATCATCAATGAGGCAAAAGGCAGTCCTGATGGGAAACAATGCCATCTCCATACCGCTACTTATGGACAATGTAGAGATGAACATATTGAACGACGCCCTTGCAGTAACAAACACACAGCAGCTACAGACATGGTCAGACATAGAGAAATTTGCAAGTGAGTCAAAAGAGAATTTCCCCTACCCGATTGTATTTGCAGGAGCCGATGCAGAAACCACACTCAGCGTAATCACCGCACTCACCGAATGTTACTCGGGAGACGAGGCATACCTTGAAGCCGTGAAATCAATCATTGAATTTTATGACGGAAAGGACTACATTCCAGACTCAAGCGAGATTGCAGAATTCCTTGAGACAATTGCATCCACCCCGGAATCTCCCCTTTATGCGGCACTGTCAACTCTTGCCCGATGGATCAATTCAGGACTCATTCATCCGGGCATCTTTACCATGACCAAACGCGATGTAGAAATTTACATGGAGAACCGTTACAGTTCCATAGCCATCATGACACTGAGCGACCACCGCAGCATGAGCATCCAGGCACTAAAGAATTTCACATCCCTGCCACGAGCACTCGGAAACGGTGGAAACTCTGTTGGATTTTTCCCGTCCTCAAGACCCGCAGGCAAACGCTATCTTACAGGCTCCGTCATATCTGCTGTTCCACTGACAAAGAACAAGGCTTTGACAACACTCATAAAGGCAATGCTTTCGTCGGGTTTTCAGGCTGACCTTGCATTCAGGACTGGACTTGCACCGGTAAACGCACAGTGCCAGACCCCCGACATTCAGGCAGATGACGTCCGCTTTTTTATAGCCGCCACCAACGCACCACTCACCCCTTTGAATCAGGCCGCATTCGACGACCAAAAGGAAATGGAAGCGTTCGCTTTGGAAATAACGACATTCATAAAAAAGATGAGGAAATGATTTTCAATAATTGATTGATTATCAGATGTTTTCCAGAATGAATTTCTTGAAGGTTTCTTCGTCTACGGGGCGTGAATAATAGTAACCCTGGGCAACATTACAGCCTATGTTCTGGAGGATTTTTACCTGCTTTTTGGTTTCGACACCCTCGCACAGGGATATTTTGCCCAACTCGTTGACCATCTTGATCATGTAGGCAAGAACCACACGGGCATCCCTTGAACTTTCGGCCTGATGCAGGAATCTCTGGTCAAACTTTACTACGTCAACCGGCATCTCGCACAGCATGTTGAGCGAAGACTGTCCGCTGCCAAAGTCATCCATGCTAACGACATATCCGGCAGAATGCAGGCGGTGAATCAAATCCTTTACGTAATCGTCTCCGGCACCCGCAAAACGTTCTTCTATCTCAAGCTCTATGAATTTCTTGTCCACCTGGTACTGAAGCTGCAATGTGTCCAGTTCGGTAATGAATTCAAGTGAGTTGTGGGCCAGACGAGAAATGTTCATGGAAATGGGGACCTGAGGAATTTCCTCCTGATTCAGGCTCTTTAGGAAAGAGAATACTTTTCTATAGACATACTGGTCAAGAACACCTACAAGTCCGTTGCGTTCAAGTACAGGAATAAAGATATCCGGCGGAATCAATGCATTGTTTTTTGTCTTCCATCGCACAAGAGCTTCCGCACCCTGAATTTTTCCTGTCTCCAGATTGATTTTGGGCTGGTACAGAACAAGCAGGTCTTTGTTTGTGATTGCCTTTTCTATGCCGTTTTCAATGCGCTCCTCATTCTCATGCTGAATGCGCATATTGCTGTCGTAAATGGAGAAATTTTCGATTACGCTGTCCTGGGTCAGACGGCGTGCATAACCGACCTTGCTTATCATGTCCCTTATGTCGATTGATTCGCGTCCGTGGTTGATGCAGACAATATTTCCACTCTTTAATATGATATGAACATCTTCTTCTTTTCCCACCTGTTCCTGAAGATTGCTCTGAGTCATTTCCATTGCCGTAATAAAATCTTTTTCATCCCCTTCGATTGGCTGGAGGATATAGAAGTTGTCGGCATAACCTCTTGCTATGATGGCGTTGGGAGAGTGATTCTTTATCTCGGTCAAATGCTTGGCTATGCATTTAAGGATCAAGTCTCCCTTGTCTGCCCCGTAAATGCGGTTGACAAAAGCGAAATCCCTTACGTTCAGCTCGGACAAAAGGAACCTGTGGTTTTTTGCCAGCCGGAAAAGGCGTTCGACGGAAGTTTCAAATCCCTGTAAATTGAGCATACCGGTCAGACGGTCATGATTTTTGCCGCCTACGATTTTTTTCACATACAATATTGTTATCACAAGGGCATACAAAAGCACCAGTACTATGCACACAAAGGCAGATACCGGAATTACAAGAGATGACCCGTCAACGGATAGAAATTGTAGCGAACCAAAATCATTCATAAATAAAGCAGTCCCCAACTTTTCTTTAATATACTTACTATACCATTTTTTTTTAATTTGTGGAAGTCCATTTTAAATAAGATTGAAGGAAAATCGCAAGAAAATCGGGTCATTTTGAACAAGCCAAGCATGTTTTAAGGAAAAATAAAGCGTCATTTTGATACATCTTAGACAACCTTCAACCCTCTATATGATCAACAGGAATGGCAAAGGCCATTTATACCGATTTAAGCTAAAATTGTCGGAAGCAAAAGCTGAACCGAAAAAAATCTGCACAAGCGTAGCGCGGTTTTTGCAACGAAGTTTCCAGCAAGCCTTTTTTCGGGGCAGATTTCGCTGGGAGACAATTTTAAATTAATATTTCATATATTTGACCTTTGACATTCAAAAAAAAGTTGGCACAAAATTTGCTATATGTTTAGTGCCGGGATAAAAAACCGGTAATAAATCAAACAAAACCATTTTGGAGGTAATATTATGAACGAACTTTCACTTTTCAACTCACTTTTTGACGACGGTGACTTTGGATTTTTCCCCGCAGTGGCAAAGAATTATTCATTTGGAGTCCCACAGGTCGACGTAAAGGAAACCAAAGATGCATACGCCTTGGAAATGGATTTGCCCGGACGCACCGAAAAAGACGTTGACGTGGATCTTAAGGACAATGTTCTTACCATTTCTTCCCACACGGAGGAAACAAAGGAAGAAAAATCAAAGGATAAAAAGGAAGGAGAGGTACAGTGGCTCATCCATGAAAGAAGGTCAAGTGGATTCTGCCGCCGCTTCTCTTTGCCACAGGATATCGACAGCGAGAAAGTAAGCGCCAACTTTAAGAACGGTGTCCTTTCCGTAAACATTCCAAGAAAGGCACTTACAGAGCCGAAAAAGATTTCCATTTCAGTAGCTTAATCAAAAGCCCAAACTGATTTTTTAAGGGGGAAAGATGATTTCCCCCTTTACTTTTGTCAGCATGTATTCTATAATTTAAGTAGAATTTAAAAGGAGCACATCTGTAAAAGTTTTGCGAACTCATTTTTTGGAACAGGAGGTTTTCCATGAGTGATTTGGCTGCAGAACTGTATGCAGGACGCAAAACATTTTTTATAGCCCCGGACATGTCACTTCTTCCGGAAATATACATGGAAGAGTATCTTAATCACGGCTATGAAACTTACATCATTGTTGACGACCGTTATTGTTCAATGCGCAGAAAGGTCGAACTTATCATTTCCCTTTTTACAGATTCCATCCTGTTCTTCTATATTGATGCCGAAATTCATGGAATTGAATGGCCAAAATACATCTACCAGCTTCAGCGCACATACGGAGACAAAGTCCTGATCGGCGTGCTGTATTCAAAACGAAAAACCGAAGAAGAAAAAAGCAAGCTTGAACGTTTCTATCTTTTTGACGTAGGCATTCCGTGCGGTTGCATTCCACTTGAGTATCAGCATGCAAAAAACTTTCCGCTGATTGACCGCATACTTTATGTTAATCAGGCAGGTGGAAGGCGCAAGACCGTACGTGCCATCTGTGACGACAAAAGCGAAATCACATTTGAATTCAAGAAAAACCAGTACAAGGGAAAAATCAGCGACATCAGTTTGAACCACTTTTCATGCATCTTCCAGAATACGGAAAATGTAATTCCCGTCTCAAGTAAAATCACGGACTTCATGCTGATAGTAAACGGACTCCACATTCATGGAGACGGTACGCTCCTGATGCAGCGCAATACCCCGGAAGGTGTCCTGAACATTTTTGTCTTTACGCGAAAGGATGGCTCAAACGGCCTGGACAGCGACTCAGAACACAGGCTTTCACAAAAAATTTATCAGATTGTAAGTTCACGGACAAAGAACCTTTTGCAGACAGTCTTTGCCACGGCAGGAAAAGAAGAGGAAGAAGCCATAGAAGCCGCCAAATTCCAGGCAAAATACGGCCCCAAGAATCAAGCTGAAAGTGCAAGCTGAACCTGCCACCGTCATTGCCGGACTTGATCCGGCAATCCCCAGCTGACCTTTTATATAACCGTAAGATTGCCGTGTCACGCACGGCAATGACGTATTGCTGAATTTAGGTTCGGAATGCCGCACATGGTCACTTCCCTACGCAGAAATTGCTGAAGATGCTTTCCAGAATGTCGTCGGCGCAGACCTCTCCGGTAACTTCGCCCAGGGAATCAAGGCTGTCTTCCAGATCCTGAACCACCGCATCCATTGAAAGTCCTGTTCCCGCAACCTCAAGGGCATGGTTTACACGTTCAAGCGCTTCCGTTACAGAATCCTTTTGCCTTTCGCTACCCAGGGCTGCTCCACTCCTTGCAGAACCTTCTACGTCCTCAAGAAGTCCCTTTACAGCCTGAGCCAGTACAGCAGTTCCGCTTCCGGTTTTGGCAGAAATTGCAACGGCCTTATTCCATGGTCCTTCATCCGGCAGGTTCCCGCTCTGATCTGAATCGCATTTGTTCCACACAAGGATTACGGGGAGTCCACCGGCATTTTTCATAAAGGCAAGGTCTTCGTCCATCAGCCCCACGGTTGAATCCACCAGATACAGAATCAAATCGGCTTCCTTGCTCAGGTCCTTTGTGCGTTCAACTCCGGCTGCTTCGATTATATCATCGGTTTTTCTTAGGCCCGCAGTGTCAAAAATTCTTGCAGGCAGTCCGTCAAAGCTAACCCATGATTCAAGCCAGTCGCGAGTGGTTCCCTCTATGTCGCTTACAATCGCACGGTCTTCCTTTAGAAGTGAATTAAACAAACTGGATTTTCCCGCATTGGTTTTTCCGCATAGAACAACACGGAGCCCGTCCTGATAAAGCTTTTCGTTTTTCCATGACGACACCAGAACCTGAAGCCTGGATTTGGCCTCATGCAAAAGAGAGTCATCAAACGTGTCGCTGATGTTTTCCTCGTCCTCGGGGTATTCAATTTCAACTTCGATTTGGGCAATTGAATCCACTATCAGCTTTTTGATTGAATTGATTTCCTCAAACAGAATGCCCTGAAGCCGGCCTATTGCACGGTTTCTTGATTCATCCGTCTTGCTGTCGATTATTTCCCTTACCGCTTCCGCACGGGTCAAATCCGTCTTTCCGTTGATGAACGCCCTGAACGTAAACTCACCCTTTTCCGCCTGCCTGAACCCAGAATGCAAAAGGAGTTCCATCACAGACTTTACAACCGCCACTCCACCGTGACAGTAGATTTCCACCATGTCCTCGCCGGTAAACGATTTTGGGGCATGATAGACACCGAGCATCACCTGGTCGATTTTTTTTGTGCCGTCTAAAATCCAGCCATAGACAAGGGAGTTGGGAGGGGAAGAAATGAGTTTTTTTGGATTTGAAAATATTTTTGAAACGAGCCCTATGCAGCCTTCCCCACTTGTGCGGACAATTCCTATAGCCGCCGGTGCAAGTGATGTCGCTATGGCCGCTATAGGTTCGCCTGGGGTATAGCCCAGATTTGTCATCTTATACCTTTACCACCGTCAACACTAAGAAGCATTGCGGAAGCGTTTTTGGCATCCTTTGTGTCATAGGTGTCGGGGACTGGATAAAGCACTGAATTAAAGATGCTTATCATGTCATCATCCCTGTCTGGTGCAGATGCGATGGGGCTTCTCTTTATGTTAGTGTTGCTTTCGCGTAATTCGGGGCTGGAACTGAATGCAGGAAGCTTGTACTGCAAGTCAGCCTCGTTTCCCTTCCATGGTGATGGAGCGTCTCCCGGATCGGGGCTTATGTCGTCATACATTCCGCCGGAATTGTTCCAGTACATGTAGCCGCGGTTTACAGAATCCCTTACACCAAAGACCTCGCGCTTTACGTAGTTCTTGTCGTAGTATGTGCGGTCGTAGCGTACACCCATGTAGAATGCCTGAACCCACGGACGGACGATGATGCGGTTGCGGCCGATCACCATGTTGCGGTATGTTCCATAGAAGTAGATGCGGTATGGGCGTTCAATTACAGGACTTGATTCAAGGAAGTTCTGCTCAAAGTGTGAAGGATAGAACATGGGGCAGATGATGTCCACGTATTCAGAAAGCATCTCTACATCCTGACCAGTACGTGTTCCGCTCCTGTACCATCCGTTGGCTCCGTAAATGTCGATTCCAATCGGGGCATCTATATTTTTTCTTGCATAAGAAAGGAAAGACATGATGGCAGATTCCTTGTCCATTCCCTTTTCCTTCCATCTGTAAGAGGCGCTTCCAAGATTAAGGCCGTCTGTCGGGAAACGTATGTAGTCAAACTGAACCTCGTCAAATCCACGCTGAATCAGTTCCTTTGCAATCTCTACGTTGTATTCCCAAACTTCCTCACAATATGGATCAACCCAGTTTTCGTCATATAGTGTTCCGCTTGAGTCTTTTGTTCCGACCCAGGCTTTTCCGGTATTGTAGTTCCACACGGCATATTTTCCGCCACCATATTCAGAAAGATGCTTGTCCTTGAACACAACGATACGTGCCACAAGATACACGTCATCCTTCTTGAACTCTGAGACAAACTGCTCAACGTCAATTTTATATGCGGAGACAAAACCTTTCTTCTTCAACAATTCAGAGTTGGGCGTAAACCTCAGGACACCGTAATCGTCCTTCATGTCAACGACAACCGCATTGAGCTTGTTGTTCTTTACGATGCCCTTGTACTTGTTGATTCCGGTCATGTTGCGGACCTGATATGCGGATATGTAGACTGCCTTTTTGTCGGTTGCTGTCTCACCATATTTGCTAAGGGAGATGTCCGGCTGAAGCATCCACAGTTCATTCAACTGTAGCGGCTGAGAAAGACCGTTTCGTTTTGCAGGAACATAGGCAGTATTGACGTTGCCTTCCGCAAGATAGAGCTGATTTTTCCATGTTGAATATTCTTTTGGCAGGGCCACCACACTTCCGTCGGTAAGGGAAATTGACCTAGCCTCACCGAGCATCACAAAGTATAGGGAGTTACCCGCCTGGCACAAACTGTCGATTGATTCTGCCTCACCTTTTCCCGAATAGATTTGAACAGCCTTTTTGTTCTTCCAGTCAAAGCGGTAGACTTTTGGCATGTAGCTATTGGCACAGTAAATCTCAACATAGAGCTTTCCGTTTGAATCGCTGCACAATACCGGAAGAATGTCGCTTATTTCATCCGGCTGCGTAAGGTTGGAAAGGAATCCGAATCCCTTGGACACATCGGTCCAGGTGGCTCCATTGTCCGGGTAGCAGTAGGAGAATCCGTAAATTGAATGTGACATGAATACGGTGAGTTTGGTAGACTGTATGCTGCCGTCCGATGCGTAGACAGGCATGTGGGCAACAGCCGCCGCCTTAATACCCGCGGTAAATTTGCTTGTTGAGCTTAGGGAAGTCCATTTTGCACCGCCGTCCCGTGTAATGTATACGGCATCCTTTGTGGCGGTGACCAATATGTTCTGATCAAGAGGATCCACACAAAGATCCTTTAAGAGCTGGCTTTGATTGACTAAAGATTTTTTGCCGTCCGCATATTCCTTGATTGTAAGAACGGGAAGGCCGTTGTTGCATTCAGTAAAGCTGATAAGGTCATAAGAAGAAACGATACCCTTTGAAGTCACAAAATACCACTTTGTCACCTCTTTTGAATCTACAGTGACATTGGTCTTTAAGATCTTGGTAACCTTACCTTCAGTCCACAGGGCAGTAGCCTGTCCCTTGGCAGATATCTGGTAAAGTCCTGAATCAGTTCCAACAAGGTATGGTTCTGAACTATCATCGGCTTTTGACGGAGTATTTTCCGGCAACCTGTACAATGGCTTGGTTTGGGCGGAAAGACAGCTAACCGTCAGCAAACAAAAAAGAAAAACAAATAGTCTACGCATATCTATAGACATCGGAATTTTATGCGAGTTCTTGAACGGTAAACTGGGCTCTTCCCTTATTTATTGCGTCAGAATCGAGTTCCTGAGCAGAACTTTCGCGGATAAAGCAGTCAAGGAAATAAAAAGCGTCTTCTCTTGAACGCCAGACAGCCTTTTTTGCTTCTTCCACCGGCTTAAAGTCAAAGTCCACAGGCTTTCCTGATTTTGAATCTATGATACAGTAGTCCATGTTGAATCTCCCAATAGTGCCATTATACCGCACTCAGCCAATCTAGGCAAGACATGAATCAATGCGTTATTTTTTTAATCCGTAACCACTCCTCACGAAATTAAAAAAATCACTTTTTTTCAAACTTTTCTCCCAAAATGTGTTAAAAATGCAAGTTTATGACTAGTTAAATAGTATGGAGGTCATAAAATGCCTAAAAACAAAAAGTACCCGTCATGGGAAGAACTAACATTCGCAAACAATTTCCTTTTCTGTAAAATCATGGAAAGTGAGCCGGAGCTGTGCCGCCAGGTCCTTGAGATGCTGCTTCACATCAAGATATCCAAGCTGAAGAAACCGGAAGCAGAGCGTACCATGCAGGAAACCCTGGATTCCAAGAGCGTAAGGTTCGATGTCTACACAAGTGATGCAAAGCGTATCTTTGACATCGAAATTCAGACAACAAGCAACAAGAACCTTCCCAAGAGAGCAAGGTATTATCAGAGCATCATAGATCTGGATAACCTTTCAAAAGGTGCCAAATACTCAAAACTAAAGGATTCCTACGTGATTTTCCTGTGTCTTGAGCCACCGTTCAGGAAAAGTAAGCCTGTCTATTTCTTTGAGAATTTGTGCAGAGACAATCCTGAAATAAAATTGAACGACAGGGCCTTCAAGGTCTTTTTCAATGCCAAAGAATATGCTAACATGGAGAGTGACGAGGAGAAATCTTTTTTCAGATTCCTTGCAGGGCAGAAAGCCGACAGTGAGCTGACTAAATCGCTAGAAAAGAAAGTTCGCTTCGCCAAGAAAAACATGAAGTGGAGGAAGCAGTATATGACATGGCAGCAGACGATTGATGAAGAAAAAGAAATCTCCTATGAAGAAGGTCGTGCTGAGGGAAAATCTGAAAAAGCCATAGAATCCGCAGAGAACTTTCTTAAGATGGGTGTAAATACTCCGGAGCAAATCTCTCAGGCCATCGGTCTTCCTCTTGAGCAGGTCCTACAGATTAAGGAAAAGCTTTCAGTAAAAGCGTAAGAGAGAATCAGGTAGAAGCTTTATATATTTAACTGGTGAGTTTTTACGTTTTTTTTTGCTTGCAAAAAATGAGAGCCTTAGCAAGCAACAGCTTGCGACGAGCAAGTAAAAACTCTGAGAGCAAGCGCAGCTTGCGACTGGAGGAAACAATATATGACATGGCAGCAGACAATAGATGAAGAAAAAGAAATCTCCTATGAAGAAGGAAAAGCAGAAAAAGCCATAGAGGTCGCGGAGAACTTTCTTAAGATGGGTGTAAATACCCCGGAGCAAATCTCTCAGGCAATTGGCCTCCCCCTGGAGCAGGTCCTGCAGATTAAAGAGAACCTTTCTGTAAAAGCATAAGGAGAATCTGCTGGATGACTTTATATATACACCTGATGAGTTTAAAGGTATTGACCTGAATACTATATCACACTATACACATTTCCCTTTTGATAAAGTGCAGGAAACATTACGGTTAATTCCTAAATAAAAAATCCCCGCAGCCACATGACCACAGGGATTTATAGTTTAAGTCAGCTAAAATCAGCCGCCAAAGAATGTAAGCGGAACCTTGTAGCCGATGTCGATTTCAAGACCACGACGGGTAAAGAGTTTAACATCAGGTCCATAATCATTTTCTAATGTAATCGGTGCAAAATCAAGCATATAGCGGGCACCGAAAACGAGGCGTCCCAATCCAAGGCGCTCCTCATATCCCACGCCAAAGAGCATACCGACGAGAGCATTAGAGGCAATATCAATATCAGTACTACTCTCTGCTCCACCACTTTTTTCTGTAAACTTCAAATCCCCAAGAGGAATTGAAAGATAGGGTCCAATCTGGAAATTCCACTTTTCAACTTTAGCTGTAAAAAGAAGAGGAATGTCCAAAGAAACGTAACTGCATGAGCTCACTACACCAGTATCACTATTCTTTGTACCAACCCTATTTCCATAAATGTCCACTCCAGGCTGAACTCCGAAATAACCGGCAAAAGGAATGTTTACGCCAACACCACCACCAATGGAAACATTGTCACCAAAGGCACCAAAAGCACTATCATTGTCTGAAGCATGTTCCCATGATGTACCCAGGGCATTCAAATTTACAAAACCATGAATTACAATAAGCGGATCAGCAGCCGCAACGGCCACAGCAGTAACCGCTACTGCAATCAGTGCAATCAATTTCTTCATAATAATTCTCCTTAAGTAAAGTGAAGCAGGAATAATCCTGCACTTTAACAATAATTATGTGTCAAAAAGCGATTTAAGTCAACCAGATTTGAATTTAATTCATAATTCATAATTCTTAATTCTTAATTTTCCTTCTGCTGATAACCTAGATTATAATTGAATGCTTAACATTGCATAAGAATGAGGTAAGTGCAAAAAGAATTGGATTGAAAGATACATGTTACAGGGAGGAAGCACTGTAATGTAGGCGGGGTTCGGGGCGCAGAGGCATTTGTGTGGTGCGACCGCAGGGAGTCAAATACCCTAGACCACACATTATGCCTCAGTGACCCGGTTCCCGCCGAGAATGAAAGTGCTTCCTCTATTATCAATAAAACTTTTATAAATTCAGTCTATTTGCACTTACCTCATATAATTATTGAATTTTATTGTGCATTCAATTATAATATTCCCATGAAAGTTATTGTTATTGGTAATGGCGGACGCGAACACACAATTGCCTGGAAATTGGCTCAGAGCATGTATGTATCTGAGATTATCTGTGTACCTGGTAACGGCGGTACCGCTCATGAAGCAAAGTGCCGGAATGTATCCCCCTCTGACTGCGATTATGTCAGTGCAAATGCAAGCTTAAAGGAAGCTGCTGTTCAAATCGCACGGCATGAAGGCTGTACAATGGCAGTTATCGGGCCCGAGGATCCTCTTGCGGATGGAATCGCTGATGCATTTTGGGCGGCAGACATCCCGACTGTAGGTGCAAAACAGGCTGCGGCCCAGCTGGAAGCAAGCAAACATCTTGCAAAGGCCTTTATGAACAAATACGGTGTTGCCTGTGCAAAAAGCGCCACATTCAACGACAAGGACAAGGCTCTGGAATATATAGAAGAACAGGGAGCCCCTATCGTAATCAAGGCGGACGGTCTGGCTGCAGGAAAGGGTGTTGTTGTTGCCATGACAATACAGGAAGCCCGCGATGCCATTAAAGACCTGATGGAAAATGGCAAGGTTGGAAAAGCCGGTTCAAAAGTTGTAATCGAAGAATACCTCCGTGGAACCGAGATTTCAATTCTGGCGGCGGTTTCTGTTACACCGGAATCAGCAAAAGCCGGAAACGCTACAATCCTTCCGTTCCTGCCTGCACGTGACCACAAGAGATTGTGCGAGGGTGCCAAGGGACCAAATACTGGCGGAATGGGAGCCGTATCACCTATTGACGATGTTACCCCGCTGATTCAATCCCAGTTTGAAAAGAACATCCTGCAGCCTACACTCCGTGGTTTGATTGAGGAAGGCTATGATTACCGTGGATTCATCTTCTTTGGCATAATGCTTACGGAAGACGGTCCAAAATGTCTGGAATACAATGTCCGTCTTGGAGATCCTGAAACTCAGGCTGTTTTCCCACTCATGAGCTTTGACTTTGAACGTTTGTGTGAGTCAATCATAAACGGCGACCTGAACAAATTCAATCTTGGATGGAAAAAAGGTTATGTGGTTGCCCCGGTTGCAGTCAGTGGTGGCTATCCAAGGGAATACAACAAGGGAATTCCTATCTTTGCAGAAAAAGATGAGCTTTCAACAAGCGGTGCAAAAGTATTCATTGCCGGTGCCATCGCAGACAGACGTGCCGACCATTCAACCCAGGACAATTACACCGGACTTGTGACCAGCGGAGGACGCGTACTGGCATGTTCAGCATACGGTGACACATTCGATGACGCATGGAACAAAGCTTACAACGCAATGAGGACAATCCACTTCGACGGAATGTTCTACCGCAAGGACATAGGCCTCCCCGGAGCGGCCGAATCCACCTGATAAAGAAATTGAATGAAAAAAAAGACCCCAGGACTCACAATCCCGGGGTTTTTTATTCGTGCACAGGGTTTAATACCCCGCTTCTCTGCGGTGGGGTATGGTGATTGCCCTATGTTTTTACAGCTTGAATGTGCTTACCGATTGCATAAGGCCGTCCATATTTTCCTTGTTGTTCAAAGATGAACGGTTTACGTTTTCAATCGCTTCTATAATTTGCTCTGTACCAGCTGCCATCTCGGAGATGGAACTTGTTATCAATGCAGTAGAAGTTCCCAGTTCATCCATTTCCGCAACAATCTGTTTTCCGCCGCTCAGCATTTCCTGTGAATTGCTCTTTACCTCGGCGGTTGAATCATCGATGCTCTTCATGGCCTCCATAACCTGTGCTGAACCAGTCTCCTGCTCACGCATGGCATTCATAACTACTTCTTCCTGATCACGGACAACTGTGGTAAGCTTCATGATTTCGTCAAACTGTTCCTGCACAAGCTTGTTGCTTCCTGAAAGCCCCTGGATGACGGTATTGAAGCTCTTTAAGCTGGCTGCAATCCTCTTACCCTGTGTATTGCTCTGCTCGGCAAGCTTTCTGATTTCATCGGCAACAACGGCAAAACCGGCTCCCGAACTTCCTGCATGGGCGGCCTCAATTGCGGCATTCATGGCAAGAAGGTTTGTCTGGCTTGCGATATTCTGAATGACTGCCGAAGCCTCCAAAAGACCGCTTGAGTCAGCAAGAATCTTGTTTGACATTTTAACGGCAGAATCAACACGCTCAAGACCAAGATTTGATGCCTTTTCCAACTGTGAAACAGCTGTAGCATTTTTCTCCAGGACACGGGTAACAGACTGAATGTTTGCCACCATCTGGCGTACTGCGGCTGAGCTTTGTTCAAGACCGGCAGACTGGCTCTCGATGTTGTTATTCAGGCCCTCGATGTTTCCAAGGATTTCCCTTGTGGCGGAACCGGCTTCCTCAACACCTGCAGCCTGAGCTTCCATTTTGTCGCGGATAAGGTTTATGTTGCTTACAATCTGTTCGACTGTGGCAGAGGTCTCGGTCATGTTCGTGCTCAATTCTCGGGCAACACCTGTACTTACATCAACATTGTCCTTGATTTTATGCAGCAGGCCGCGTGTGGCACTGTGGGACCTGTTCAAGTCGTTTATCAAAAGGCCAAATTCATCGCGGCTAAGGACCTTGAGGGAATCCGAAGTATAGTCACCCTTTGCAATGTCATTGGTATAGTTGGATACAGTATTTACCTTTCCCATGAATCCACGCATCAAGAGGAAGATGTCCAGAACATTCAACAGCATGGCGACTATTGTCAGGACAAAAAGCTTGCCGAATACAAATCCATTTACAGAAAGATATTCAGTGCCAATTATGTTGCCAAAAGAGAAGATCGGAGCAAAAACACAGCACACGAGTCCCAGACAAGTAAGAATCGCAACAAAGCTGTTTCGCATTATGAGTCCGAACGACATGAATTCCTTTCTGAACGGAACAAACGACATCCACCTTTCAAAGGCCTCAATCCAGAGTACATAGGAAGTAATGCCCCAAAGCATGGTAGCTCCGAAACTAAGCAGCACGCTTGGCAACATGGGAAGATGAATGCCCTTTTTAGTTGCAATGACAGAAAGCAATACGCCAAAAAGAATGCCGTGTACAATGGCACTTACAATATTCACGTTGATAAGAAGTCCCTGGGCCTTGTTGCATTCCACACAAGATTCTTCCGAACCGTCATAGGCTGCAATTTTCTTATAGATAATCATCGTGCTTACAAGTACCACAGCAATAAGGAATGCAAAATAAGCCAGAATTACCGGAGAAAAGACAACTTTTGCCATCTGTCCTATAGCATGTGGAATTGTATCAAGCGGATTTCCAATCATACGGGTTGCGGCCATTATAACTGCCGTATAAATGATGCTTGGGAAAAGAATGCACGCATCCAGGACATAAAGACTTACGGGTATTTTTCTTGTCTGTTCATAATTATCTGCCATAATTACCTCTCAAAAAAAAACTCTCTATAATAGCCATTTTACAATAAAACATTCTTTCTTGATTTTGGTTAACTTGGGAAAATATGAAACTTGATGATATTTTGTAATTTTGCTTAAATTGTACAGCAAAAACAATATTTTTTCAAGTATCCCACAAGTTATACCCTTAGATTATCGGACAAAGCAGCTTGATTTTTCCTATTTCTTTCAAAAACCTATAGCCAAAACCCGATAAATCCTGTATTTTATTAGCATAAAAGTAGGAGACTGATATGGTTGACGAAGCACTTAAAACCAAGGTCCTGGAGACTTTAGACGCATTCCGTCCCGCACTAAATGCAGAAGGCGGAGACATGGAGTTCATCAACATAGATGATGATAAAAAAGTACACATCAAGCTGACCGGTGCATGTGACGGCTGTCCTATGGCTACCATGACCTTAAAGATGGGCATCGAGCGCTACCTCAAGGAAACATGCCCCGAAATCACAGAAGTTGTTCAGGAATTCTAAGGACAAAGCCCAGGTCATTGCCGGACAGGATCCGGCAATCTCTACCTACTTATAGCGCAATAATATAGATTATCGGGTCTAGCCCGATAATGACAAGGTTGGAACTCTTTTGACAGTTCCATGAAATTATCCAAGAGGACTCAATCATGAAAATTGAAAAAGACCGTGTTGTTACCATCGACTATATCCTTAAGGGTGACGATGACACTGTAATAGACGATTCAAGCAAATCAGATCCGTTTACATACATTCAGGGAACCCATTATCTTTTGCCAAAACTGGAAGAAATGCTTGAAGGCAAGGAACCGGGTGAAAAGATTACTGCATACCTTGAGCCAAAGGATGCTTACGGCGAATATGACCCTGCCCTTGTCATAAAGATGCCACGCGACAATTTTGAAGTTGAAGGCGATATTCAGGTTGGAAGCCAGTTTCAGGGAATGGGTCCAAATGGTCCATGCATCGTTACGGTAAAGGAAGTAAGCGAAGACGGAATCACGGTTGACGCAAACCATGACCTTGCGGGAAAAAACCTGCATTTTGAAGTTACCGTTGTAGAAGTACGTGAGGCATTACCGGAAGAATTGAATGCACTCAAGGGTGGATGTGGCGGCTGCGGTGGTGGCTGCTCTTCATGTGGTGGTGGCTGTGGAGGTTCCTGCGGAGACTCCTGTGGCTGCGGAGACTGCTCAAGATAGTTTTTTCATTGTCACACGGATTCGATTTTACTAACGTAAAATCTTTAAACCTTAGTTTGTCTTGTTTTTAGCCTTTTATACTAAAATGATTTTGAAATATCATTAGACTGCACGAGAGTAAACTAAAATCACATTAAAAAAACACATCATACACCGGAAAATGCCGTAGGCATTTCGAATCCGTGTGATCATTCAAACGATTTTTACACCCATTGAACTTAAAATACGGTTGGTGTTCTGAATCTTGGGGAGGTTTTCCATTCTTACGGCTACATCACAAATATGACTGTACATATCCGTGCGCTCAAGATAAAACTCGTGAAATATTTTCCTTACATCATCAAGGGTCTCTGGATTTTTCCTTGCAATATAGGCGGGAATGTCCTTTAACTTTCCGTCTGGGCCTACACTTGCTTCCCTTACAATGCGGTCTGCTGCTGTCTTTTCCGATGCCACAAGAAACACAAGTCGTCCCATCGTCTTAAGGATTGAAACGGCCTGTTCATTGCAGCATATTCCCCCGCCTGTCGCTATTACCGCATCAGTTCCCTTTTCTGCAAGTTCAGCCTGAATTGACATGCAAGCCTTTGTCTCCCAATCCATGAATGCTTTCGGACCGTCCTGACTGTAGATTTCCCTTGGGCTTTTTCCGCTGAGTTTTTCCATGACCGTGTCTGTGTCATACGAGGGAAGGTTCAGTTTTTTTGAAATAAGGTTTGCCTGGGTGCTTTTTCCGCAATGCTTTATTCCCATCAGGATAATCGAAGCCATCTTGTTCTCCTAGCTATGGTACAACAGGAAGATTGCGGGCACTTTGTTGATTGGAGGCTCTGATATTTTCTTCCATTCTTCTATTGAATGAGTGTGGATGTATTCTTCCTGGCAGGTGATTCCAGCGGCAATGCACAGCCTTGTGTCCTTCCTGCACACGGAGACGAGGGTTTCAAGCATCTTGAGGTTGCGGTATGGTGCCTCTATGAAAAGCTGGGTTTGGTTTTCCTTCCACGCACGTCCTTCCAGCTGACGTATTTTTGCAGACCTTTCCCCCGGTTTTACTGGAAGATAGCCGTTGAACGCAAAGCTTTGGCCGTTGAATCCGCTTGCCATCACAGCCATTATCATTGATGAAGGCCCCGAAAGAGGAACCACCCTGACATTTTTCTTATGTGCCATTTCCACCACAAGGGCACCGGGATCTGCCACAGCCGGACATCCTGCCTCGGAGATTACGCCCATGTCCATGCCCTTTTTTGTAATCGGGTCCAGATATCCGCCGATTGTCTTTGGGTCTGTATGTTCGTTCAATTCATAAAATGTAAGGGTATCGATGTCGATGGAAGGAACTGATGCCTTGAGGAAACGCCTTGCAGAACGTATGTTTTCCACTATAAAATGCTTGATTCCCGAGATTACCCCGGCGTTGTATTCAGGAAGGACCCTGGACACTGGTGTTTCGCCTAGAGTAACGGGAATCAAAAACAGAACTGCTTTTTTATCCGGCATTTATCAATAGCCATCGCTCATGCTGCGGTTGATGTCACGCTGAACGAGTTCCGCATAAACAAGGCTTCTCTTCTTGAGTTCGTCCTTGCGGTCCTGCGGGAACGGCAGATAACGCCAGAATATTGCACGTACTTCCTTTTCAAGCTTCTGGGTTCCGTTGGCTTCCTTTGTCATCCACAGGATATAGTCTTCGATAAAGTACTGCTTTACGTCGCCCTTCATCTTTTTGCCTTCAAAATACTGGTAGTATTGTCCTGTAAGACCGTCGCTCATCCAGTCGAATGAGGCCTTTTCCTTTGCAACCTGCCAGCGCAAGTCACCAACAGCGGTAAGACATGCAATCTTGAGGTTTCTCGGGTACATCGGAATTACGATGCGTCCACGGCTTGTAATGCGGTTAAAGCGGTCAAACGGCTCCCAGCAGAATCCGGAGTCTCCGTAGGTTGGTACCAGAAGAACATAAGGCACTATGCGGTTTGGAATGTTGCGGTGAATGCGGCAGAAACAGTTGGGATCAATTGATTCAATCCATGTAAGCTCACGAAGGACATTCTCGCGGAATCCCGTATCCTTGTCCATGTTGTGGAAGAATTCCTTTGACAGAATCGGGAACTGGTTTCCCTGGCGTCCACAAGTCATCTTTGCCATCTGACGGACGGTTGTCATTTCGGAAAGAATCTCTTCTACTCCGACATTTACGGTCTCTTCCGGCAGTTCGGCGGCCTTTGCTTCCAGACTGTAGCGGATCTCCTTTGCTTCCTGGAGTTCCCTAAGGTATCCTGCAAGCTCCTTGTCCACCCTCTGAAGCTGATGGAATGTCTGGTTGATTTCGGCAAACATCTTGCGCTGCATGTCACTGTACGGCTGCTTGTGATTGTCAAGGCCGATTACCGGTGGATGCTCAAAAAGCTGTGTAATCTTGTCCTGAACAAGGACTTCAAGACGCTCGCGTTCGTTTTCCCTGGATGTCAAAAGGCTCTCTGAACTCTGGAATTTACCGTCGTTCTTGCTCTTAAGCTGCTGAAGGTACTGCTGGTCTGCACCCGGTCCCCTTTTCTTCATTGGAACTTCGTCGGTGACACTTAATGTAAGGCGGCCTGCGGCAACTTCCTTGAGCCATTCGTCCATGTAGAGGATTGGTTCTCCTGTATTGTTGTTCAGGATTGCACGCGAGAAGAATTCCTTTTGCTCCGGTGTGAACAGGGACGGAAGAACCATTCCGTATCTCATCGCAAGTTTCTTGCACAGGGGAGTCTTGGAGCTACCCATCTTTGGTGCAAGGGAACGCAAAAAGTTCCAGTATGCGGTTATAATCTGCTGGCGGTAAACAGAACGGTCGTTCCTGTCCTGTGTCGTCAGGTATTTTGTAAGAAGCTGATGCAGACGGGGTGCACTTTCATCCTCGCCTGTAAAACATGTCTTGTAATATTTGGGATCATCAAAAACCGGGTTCGGCTCATCCTCAAAGAATTTCTCTACCGGGGCAAATTTGCTGACACTCAAATCGACGTTTGGAATACCATCGCCATCATCATCAGTATCGTCTAAATCTCTCGGGCCTCTTTCTGCAGGCAATGCTGACTCAAATTCATCCGCATCAACAGATGTTTCAGAATCTGAAGTATCCGGAACCGTATCCCCCAACAGGGCCGCGATTTCTGGATCAATGTCTTCAATTCCACTCATTTTTATCTCCACTTAAGAACGACAGTCAAAAAACTGACCAGCCGCCACTTTTCCTATAATATTCATATTATAACACGGGTTTTTCATTCTATCAAGGTAAAATATTAATTTCTTAAAGCGAATTAACCCAGGCCTGCATAAGGATTCCAAAGGCGACACCCACGTTAAGGGATGCCTTGAGGCCGGTCATGGGGATGCTTACGGTTCCGTGTGTGGCCCTGTTCAGGGCTTCGGGGCTTACTCCCAGCTCTTCCGACCCGATTATAACTATGCCCTTTTTTGGGAAATCAAACTCCTGAATCGGTGTTCCTCCGGTCTCCAGTACAAAAACCGGCATGTCCTGTGGCAGTTCATCCAGCGCCTTGCGTTCAAATCCCATGGTTTCTATGCATCCCATTCCGCTACGGATTGCCTTGTTCTGCATGGGGTCCACGCACTGGGGCGAAATGTACACTTTTTCACAGCCCATGGCCTCTGCAGTACGGAAAATTGAGCCCATGTTGAACGGAGAACGTATGTCTTCAGCATAAACGCACACACCGGGGAAAAAATTCCTCTTTTCCACTGCCCATTTTTCGCTTGCGTGGGGGGCAATCACCAGGTCCCATTCTGCGGGAAAGGTCCCCAAAACCTCCAGCAGGGCATTTCTGGCAATGTTGCATGTCCGCCTCTCGTCAAATGGCTCTTCCTTAAGGAGGTTTTGCAGTTGTGCGGCATAAACGGGATTCAATTTGGGGTCTTCCAGGACGATTTTAACCACAGCCTTTGTGTATTCCGCCCTTGTCATGGAAGAAAATGAATAGCAAAGCCCCGGCTCGGCAATTCCCGCAATATCGCGTTCAAGTTCGCCAAAAGTCAGGGCCAGTTTCCGCCGTTTTTGTCCGGCAGACAGTTGAAACAGTTTTTCAGGTGCAATCATTGCTTTGCAATAACCGGTATCAGAATGCCTGCTTGATCAGGTCAAACAGGTCGTCACTTGTCATGCTGCGCTGAACCGTCGTAATCAGGTCAAGTTCTCCACCGTCTTCTGCAGAAAGTGAAAGCTGCTCAATGCTTACGTTTAGGTCCTTCAAGCGTGCCGGAAGGTTTGCCTTTGCAATGTGCTGCCTTACGTATTCGGCAAGGGCATCCACAGCATCGTTGTCGCTGGAATCAGCAGGGGCCGCCCTAAGAATGCGTGAAACACGTGCAAGCCTGTCACTCCTGAATTTTGACGCATCTTCTATGATGTACGGGAACAGGATTGAAGCTACCAACGGCTTTGTTATCTTGAACCTTGAGTTGACGCAAAGAGAAATGAGTGAGCCTGCACCGATTGAGCTTGATGCCGCCGCCAGAGATGCCATACAGCCAGCCTGACTGTAAAGAACTTCCTGCGGAGTGGTAATCGTAAGCGTTGGGGAGCCGTCAATTGCATATCCCAAAAGCTCAACTGCCTTTTCCGCAATCATGTCGCTGAAGAATGTTGCCTTTTGGCTCAGGTATGCCTCGGTTGCGATGGCCAGAGTTTCTATTGCCATGGCAGCCGTCTGGTTTTCCGTAAGGGTAACGGTAAGGTTCGGGTCAAAAAGTGCAAGCTTGCAGAGTCCTGGAGGGCTTTTGAGGAGCTTGATTTTTGAAGAACGTGCATCAACCACCGGGGTCCTGTCGGTAAACAGGAAGTGGTCGCGGATTGTTGTAGGCAGGGCAATCAGCGGAATTGGAGCGGTGGAAGTCGGGGAACCGTCGATAAAGTCATATACCTCATGATTCTCGTGATAGAGTGTGGCAACCGCACGTCCCACATTGATGGCCTTTGAACCACCAACTGCAATTATTCCATGGATGTGTGCCTGACGTGCCAAAGAAAGTGCATTTGTAATGACCTCTGTATCAGCCCCTTCTGGAATTTCTTCAAAAACAAAGAAGTCGATAGAGCGGTCTTCCAGGGATTTTGTTACTTTATCAGCATTGCCGACCTGCTTTAGGATGGGATCGACAATAACCATGAATTTGCTGCCCCAGTCCTTTACATACTGACCGAGACGGCTTGTGGTGTAAGAACCCAAAACGATGTTAGGCTGAATTTTGAAAATAAAATCGGACATTACATACTCCTGTGCCAGTTGCAAAGCTTTTGTGACTTTTGCAACTCCCTGCTTATGTCAATTAACGGTAATTTCATCTGTCGTCTTGACATAAAAAAAAGACGGAAACAAAGTTCCGCCTTTTCCTGTGATGATGCAGCCATTTAAGACTGCCCTGCAAACGATACCCGTAAACGGGTTCCCGTAGACGGGCGATTACAGACCGTATGCACTCATAATGCGGTCAGCTGTTGCTGCAATAGTGCTCGGATTCAAGTAATTAGGATCCTGAATCTTAAGCTTAATCTGCTCGACAAGCTCAGAACGAACATCCGGTGTCTCATCAGCAACCTGATTCAGGTAATAGCTTTCTGCAAGTTCTTTTGCCTCTTCAGATACAGAGATTTCATCTGAACCTGCACGGTAAGCACCAACTGCATTTGAGCGCCTTACATTCTGTAAATTATTAAGAGGATTAACCCCAGAAACTTTATCAATCATCATAGTAACCTTCCTCCTTATTATTATCGGAGTATTCATTTAAAAGTTTAACATTTTTATTCCCAGAAATAAAAATTGCAAACTCACCTAAAACCTTGTTACGTGACGAGTAATCAGCCAGAATTTCAGCGGCCGTACCGTCATTTATCTCCTCGTGAACCTTGGTAAGCTCACGTCCCACCACAATGCGGCGTTCTGAGTCTATATCCGCAATGTCCTGCAACAATTTTACCACACGATAAGGGCTTTCGTAAAGTACCACAGCGGCATCCGTGGCCATTAATTCACGCAAACGGCTTCTGCGCCTGCCCGGTTTTGGAGACAGGAAACCTTCAAAAATCAGGGTCTTGCCCCCTGCCCCAGCCACCGAAACCAAGGCCGCAAAGGCACTGGGACCCGGCACAGGAATGACTTTATGCCCCGCCTTACGTGCCAGACCAGCCAAAACAGCACCAGGATCGCTTATTCCAGGCTCTCCGGCATCACTTGCATAGGCGACTTTCTGCCCCTGATCCAGGATTTCAATTATCTTTTTTGCCGCAAATTCCTCGTTTTGGGCACGACAGCTTATCATGGGCTTGCGGATTTCAAAATGAGTCAGCAGCTCAAGGGTATGGCGTGTATCTTCCGCTGCCACCACATCCACTGCCTTAAAAGTCTCCAGCGCCCGGAAAGTAATGTCCCCAAGGTTTCCTATGGGCGTTCCAACAATGTATAATTCAGACACGAATTTATTATACACCTCAAATCATGATAAAACAATACATCATAGTGTTTTTTACTATCTATTTTCTATTTTCTACGCTAAATATAGTGAAATTCCATACATCCCGTCATTTACCAGCACGTTGCTTTCATTTGCGTTATTTTTACTAAAAAATGACTTAAAAAAAGCCGATATTTTAAACAACTGGGGATAAATTGTCTTGATATGGTCCGTCTCAAGAGTTTTTCTGGGACGGATCTTATGTTCTAGACGAAAAACAGGGTGGGAAATCATGATTCAGTTTTCAAAAACAGAGCGGATTGCCTCAGTGATTTGCGGCATTCTGCTTTTTATTTTAGCGGCTTTTCTGTCAACAGCCATAGTCCTTAACATAATCAACTACATACCGGAAGGTTCTCTGAAAATTCTCTGGGACACAGGCTCAACCCTCATGAACTCCTATGGTTTTTCCAGCATATTGATTCCCGGATTCCTGATGGTGGCGGGAGCGTTCTGCTTTGACTCACAGTGGACCGTTCAGCGTGCAATGGGCCTTTTGATCAGCATAATTCCATTTTTCACGATTGTTGTTGCAGAAAAAATTGCAAGAAAGACTGTTGCATTCGACACATACACACTCATGCTCGTAAAGCTCATCCTTCTGGGTGTAATCACGACTTTGCTTGTCCTAACCGAATACCTTGTGGCAATGATAGTCGCTTCGGCAATTCAAAAAAGAACGGCAGCAAAAAAGAACCCGGACCAAAACCAGGGCGACAATACCGAATCAGAAAAAACACAGACTGCTAAAAAAGGCTTTACCCTCTTTGCAAGCATCAAGAACTCATTTGCAAAAACAAAGACAAATGCAGAAATAGACGACATTGACCTGATGGTTGAAGACAACAGTTATGACCAGACGCAGATGGAAGCAGCCCTTGACGGCAACGCGGAAATAGACGAGGACGAGCTTGAAGAAGAGATAGCCGAAGAACCCGAACAGGACGAAACGGAAGAAGAAATCCCGCTTGGAGATCAGGAAAAGACCGTGGCAATCCAAAGGGAAACCCCGCAGCCAAGGACAGAAAAGACAAAGACAGACACGGAATTCAACGAGCCAAAAATCGCAGAAAACTTTTTTAGCAATCAGGAAGCAAAACCTGTAGAAGTTCCGCACAGCACAGATGAACTTTTGAAAGACACGGAAGACGACGCATTCAACGAGCCGGAAAGACAAAGCGTGGGAGAAACAATTTCCAGTTTGTGGTCATCAACAAAAAACAAATTCAAGGACTTGATGGAATTTGGCAAAAAACGTGAGGCCGAGCAGGAAGAAGAAAGACTCAGGCGCAAGGAAGAAGCCAGACGTTCCAAAGAGGACGTGGACATAGACGACTATTTTGAGGAAGCAGCTCCAGTACTGCCCAAGATTGATGCAGGAGAAGAGAAAGAGAGGCTTTACTCAGACAAAAGGGACAACATCAGGAAGGACGCATTTATAACTGAGCATCAGAGAGAGGACGACCGTTCATTTATCCGCGAGGAAACCTTTGATCTTGAACAGGAACTTTCACCCAAGGAAGATAGGGACAACGCCGAAGATTGTGCGGAGGACATAGAGGACATAATCCGTCAGTTCGAGACAGAAAACAAGGAATTGAACGAAACCGAACTTGAACCGTCATACCCGGACATTCAGGAAGAAGATGAAGATTACCCAGAAGAAGAAATTGAAACCCAGGAAATAGACATAGAGGCTTTCTCCGGACCAAAGACAAAAAAAGTTTTTGGTGCCACCGAGGACAACATTGTTTTTGATGATGAAAGTGAAAGCGAGACACAAGATCCGGAACCAAAACATGTTTATTACAGCGAGGAAGTCATAAGGCGTCACGAAAGGGAAGAAGCTGAGGCCATAGAGAAAAAGCGCAAGGAAATGCAGGCCCAGTCAAAACTGCAGAGGGATGCGGCCGAAAGAAAAATTGTTGACATTGAATCACCCCTCTCACGCACAAGCCAGAGCCAGTACACTCCAGCACCTGAGCCCAGAGTGGAAATTCAGGAAACAAAAGAAGAACCAGCGGAACAGCCAAGATTTGACGACTTCCAGTTTGAAAATGACGAGCCAGAGAAAAAGCAAAAGCACGGACTTTTCCAAAGGGCACTTAGCGTATCCGACACCCAATATGACGATCAGGGTGAAGATGAGGAAGAAGACATCAGCCAATACGAGGAAGAGCCACAATACAGCACTGCAGACCGCCTCCCCGACATTCAGGTTGAAGATGATGACTATTCTGAATACGAAGATGAACAGGATGAGGTTCAGGATGATTTTTCCGTGCAGGAAGAAGAGGTTCAATACAAGCCGACCTACGAGGAAAAGCCAAAGCGACGCGTTCCAACAGGACCATACAGCATCCCCACTTCACTTTTGACGGCATACGAGGATAATCCGTATTGGGTAATCGATGAGGAGACAAAAGCCGCAGCACAGAACCTAAAGGAAACACTGGCAGAGTTCAAGATTGAAGCGGAGATAACTGGAATCCAAAAGGGTCCGGTTGTAACAATGTTCGAAATACTTCCAGCCCCTGGTGTAAAGCTGAACCGCATCGTTGCACTGCAGGACAACATTGCATTACGCCTTGCCGCAAGTTCAGTCCGCATTGTAGCACCAATTCCAGGAAAGCATGCAGTTGGAATTGAAGTTCCAAACAAGGAAAGGGCCATCATCTCCATCAGGGAATGCCTTGAACAGAACCGTTCTGAATGGACAAAGATGGGAGTTCCCGTTGTACTTGGAAAAGACATTCAGGGAAACACTCAGATAATAGATTTGGTAAAGACACCACACCTTTTGATTGCGGGTGCCACAGGTGCAGGAAAATCAGTTTGCGTCAACAGCATGATTTTGAGCATCCTGTACAAGAGGAGTCCGCGTGACGTAAAGATGATTCTGATTGATCCGAAAATCGTTGAGCTCAAGCTTTACAATGACATTCCTCATTTGCTCACCCCCGTCATCACTGAACCAAAACGCGCAATGCAGGCACTCCAATACTGTCTGTGTGAAATGGAAAGACGCTATGCACTTTTGGATGGAATGTCAGTACGCGACATAACTTCCTACAACAGGAAAATCGTGGAAAAGAAAATTGCCACGGAACACCTCCCCTACCTGATTGTCGTAATCGATGAATTTGCTGACCTGATGGCGACCACAGGAAAACAGCTTGAAGGAGTACTTGCACGTCTTGCCGCAATGAGCCGCGCAGTTGGAATTCACCTTGTACTCGCAACACAAAGGCCTTCAATCGATGTCATTACAGGATTGATCAAGGCAAACATTCCAAGCCGAATCGCATTCATGGTTGCAAGCAAAACCGACAGCCGCATCATTCTGGATCAAATGGGAGCGGACAAACTTTTGGGCAAGGGAGACATGCTCTATACATCCGCAACAGATCCTTTCCCAATCCGCATTCAGGGAACATTTGTAAGCGACGGTGAAGTTGAAAATGTAGTGAACGCCGTAAAGGAATGGGGTGAGCCTGAATACATCGACGATGAGATTTTTGTTGACGATGATGAGGACGGAGACGAGGGCCAGATGTCCCTGTTCAACCCGGAGACAGGAGACCCGCTTTTTGAAAAGGCACTTGATATTGTAGTTCAGGCAGGAAAAGCATCTGCATCATATATTCAAAGACGTTTAAAGATCGGTTATAACCGTGCTGCACGTCTTGTAGAGGAAATGGAAGAACGTGGAATCGTAGGACCGGCAAACGGCAGCAAACCCCGCGAAATAATTCACATGCCATAGAATTCAGTTACGGAGAGTCATTATGAAAAGAAACAAAAGAATCATTGCCCTTGCATGTTTAATGTTGGCCGCTACGTTCAGTCCGATTCTGGCAAAAGGAAAAAAAGAGAATACTGAAGCCACAGCACCTCAGGCAGAAGAAACCGCACAAACTGGCAACGCAGAAAATGCAGGCGAACAAAAGGCGGAAGAAGCACCCGAGGACAAAATCGACTGGAGCAAATATCCCACAGCATACATCAAGCCCGTAATAAAAGATGACCCTCTGGAATTCAATGAGATATGGGGATACGTGATGACCTCCCGCGAAAAATATTTTTCAAAGGACATGCCGATTACAGACCTCTGTTATTTTAGCGCAGACGTGAACAGCTACGGTGAGTTAAGTTCAATTCCAAACCCAAAGCAGTTTGCAGGATTCAAGGGCCGCATTCATCTTGTTGTAACATGCACCGGACGAGCCCTGACACATTTTTCAATGACACCGGGAACAAAAGAATACAAGGGCATACTTGACGCAATCGAAAGCGCATCAAAAAAATATGACGGCATTCAAATTGACTATGAAAACATCGGAGCAAGAGACGCAGGCAATTTCCTGACCTACCTAAAGGACATCAGGAAACGGATTGGGCCAAATAAAATTCTTTCTGTTGCCCTACCCGCACGCACAAGGGCAATAAGCGATGACATATTCAATTACAAAAAAATTGAACCGCTGGTAGACCGCATTCTGATAATGGCATACGATGAACACTGGTCAGGCAGCAAGCCGGGTCCCGTTGCCAGCATGGACTGGTGCAAGAAAGTTGCCGGCTATGCAAAAACCGTAATACCACAGGAAAAGCTGATTATGGGCCTCCCCTTCTACGGACGTTCATGGGAAGACTACTGTTACAGCGACGCATGGATTTACACAAGCATGAACCGCATCATGAAAGAAAACGATGCCCACAGAATCGAACGCGACAATGGAGTGGCTCATGTTTCCTTTGACGCAAAAACTCATGTTGAGGCATATTTTGATGACGCATATTCTCTGGTTGAACGCAGCAAGATGTACCAGAGCGCCGGCATTCAGAAAATAGGATTCTGGAGAATAGGCCAGGAAGACAGCGATATCTGGAATTACCTCAAGATAAAAAAATAGTCGACGGACTGGATTCATCCCTCAGATTAGCTGATTTATCGTTTTAGCATACATTATATGGAAGAAATCTCAAAAAATTAAGGATTTTACCCTCATTTTCTTTAAGCCTATTTTCAGCTACCGATGGCAGCAATGGTTGCTGCTGCAGCTATGGCCGATGAACCAACAGCTGATGAAATGTCCATCGCAGTTAGCGGCAGCGAGGAGCTGACATGGGGTGTTGACCTTGACCAGGGCGACACAGGTTTTAAAAATAAGGCTGAAGCAAAAGTTGAAGTAACATTTGCAAAGGCTGGAACTAAATCAACAGAAGGTGAAGGAATCTGGGCAGAGCTCGGCGTAAAAGTTGACGGTGACGTCAAGTATAAGAGCGAAGCAAATGCAACAGGTGGATTTGACGGTGGAAAAGTATCTGTAGACGTTGCAAAGCTCCACATCGGTGACCTCTACATCGGTCTTAAAGACGGTGGAATTCAGACTGGCGAGTTAAAGCTCCCGAGTGCTGTTTTTGCAGACTCAAAGGATGCTCGCCTTGGTCTTTCAAACGTAGGACAGAAGGATGTATCACAGGGTATTGTTGCCGGATACGGTACAGATGACTTCGGTATCGCAGTAGACTTCCGCTCAGAAAAAGCTACATATGGTGCAGTTTCTGACGGAGCATTAGTTTATGAGATTATGACTGAAACTGGTACTGGTGCTGGTACTATCTTCTTTACTGCTCCATCTGATACAGAAGGAACAGCTTATACTACTGGTGGAACTCCAGTAAAGGTAGTTGATAAAGGCGTAGCCGAAGAGGGTTATAGAATTATTAACACATATAAGGTTACAGAAGGCAAAGCTGGAACTGATGACTATTACACAAACCGCTATGGTATTAAGGCAGAGGCTGAGCTCAAGGATTCAAACGCATTCGTTCCAGGACTCGGAGTCAAGGCTGGCGTAAGCTATGCATTTGAGGAAAAGAACCTCGGAATCTCTGCATCTGCAGGATATAAGGTACCTGTTGGAGAAACATTCTATGTAAAGCCGACTGTAGCATTCGCAGGCTCAAAAGTTGGAGACGGTGACTTTGGTGGAAAACTCGGTGCAAGTGTTGTATTCGGATGGGGCGATCAGGCTGATGCAAACCCAGGCGTAGACTATCTTAACAGCGACGACGAGACAAAGAAAGTTATCCCAGGTGTCAGCGTAGCAATGCTTATGCCAATTGCCGACGGTCTTACTGGTAAGTCATTTGAAATCGTTCCTGCATTCTACTCAGGCGACATCGTTCCTGGACTTAAGGCTGCAGTTTTGGGAGACATCGTTATTACAGACGGTGTAGATCCAACATTCGGTGTAGCAGCTGGTGTATCTTATGAGCTTGCTGTAGGAGATGCAATCAAGGTAACTCCTCATGCTGGATTCCGCTTTGCTAATGCTAACGGTGGAACATCACTTCCTGCAATCTCTAAGAAGAACACAGACAACGGCGGACGCACTGATGTAGCTCCTGCTGATGGAGAACCTGGTCTTCTTAACGTAAAGGCTGGTGTAGACATCTCTGGTCTCATCGAGAACACAACATTCGGTGCCTACTATCAGTCACGCAACCTCCGCGCTCTTAAGGATAACGGAAAGGCTGGTACATTCAACGTATTCGTAAAGGTTTCTCTGTAATCCGATACATACTTGAATAAAAGCATCAAGTCTAACTAGACAAGGGGCTGTCTGTAACAAGGCAGCCCTTTTGTTTGTTATTATAATAAATAGAGCCTACTGAAAAAGTATTGAGAAAGAAAAGTCACACGGATTCGAAATTGCTAACGCAATTTCTGACTGTTGAATTGTCTTTTTATTCTCTTGCAATGCTTCTTTTTGCAGGCTTTTCTTTCAGCAGATTAAACTTAAGATTTGAATTATGAACAAAAGATTGTCCAAATTTTAAAGAAAAATCGTATGATTTCTCGAATCCGTGAGGCAATCAAAGGAGATTTATATGTCCAAGAGAATAATAACGGCTGTACTGGTAATCCTGTCAATTTTCATTGTTTCCTGCGCATCATCAAGCCGGGTAACGATAGACAACCCATATCCGGATTTTCTTGCCGATATACCGCCCTTTGACCTTGAGCAGCCTTCATTTTACGGAAAAGTGTTCACAAAACTTAAGCTCTACAGGGCACAGAAGCTGGCTCTCATACCCCGTCGAAACCGTGTTGAGCTTTATTATCGTTCAGGTGTCAACGCATACTGCATAATAATGCCGCAGCACGCACGCCAGACCATCATAGACTCAACCGTCCAGTTCGCAAAAGACTGGGACGAGAAGAACCTTGTAGTTCAGAAGGCCACCGCCAAGAACGCCTACGGTGTAAGCCTCGTTGACCTGTGGTTCGGAGTCTCTGGTCCCATCAACGGAGCGGAGGACGTTCCAATGTACGTGAACTATCTCTTTGTGGACGAAAAGCCCTACCTGGTACTGCGCTTCCCCACAAAGCTCTGCAAGGACAGCCACGACCTCTACACTCCCTACGAGGAAATCTACCTGACCCGCGAGCAGGCCGAAAAGCTCTGCACCATCATAGACCAGTCCGCCCTCGAAGCCCTGGTAGAAGAAAGGCAGGAAAAGACCATCTACGAGTATTAAGCTGTAGCTTTGTTATTTCTTATGATTTAGAATTGTCACGCGGATTCGAAAAATCTACGGTTTTTCTTTAAAAAGGGTTTTGTATTTCGTCTGTGTTAGTTTACTTATACCAGAAAGCAAGATGTAAATACCAAATAGCTAGACAACTCCTTATCTGGAAATCACGTAGTGATTTCGAATCCGCGTGACAACTACTTCTTCTTCAATCACCAGCCAGCATGACACAAAGCAAATCGGCAAGACAGGTTCAATTCATAATTCCGAATTATGCATTCTTAATTAACTATAATCCGCGTGACAACCTTAAAATTTCAGCTTCATCAATGCTATTTCATTTACCCCATCGTCCATGTGGCGGTGGTTTTTTTATTTGTTGCATGGTAACGTGACCACTTGTGTATGCTTATCGGTTTTTGTGATAGTAAAAAAAACATATATAACAATTATCAAAAACTCGATAATTATACTATGAAATCAAAAAGTTTAACTTCAGAAAATGACCCGACAAACAATCAGAATGTTACTGATTATACAAAACATGAATTATTCAAGGCTTATAAAATTGAGTGCTTTAATTTTGCACGTAAAAAGTTTCAGGGTAAAACATTTAGGAATACAGACACAAATATTGATATTTTAGTATCAAGAACAGGATTGAATGAATGGTTTTCAAAAACAAAGACTCATGAACAGTCAGAATCTATCAGGTATCTTGATAAAATCTTAGAAGAAGCAGTCTACAATCATTCAGCCAAAAACGAACATCCAAAACGAGGTGATGAAAATTCTTCATTCGAATATTATGATTATTCGTTAACCATGAATGAGAAAAACTATGATGTAATACTTACGGTGAAAAACGTTGCAGGACAAGGTAGTATATATTATCACCATTTTCTGTATGATTTAAAAATTAAGCCGTCCTCAAGCGTGATTCAGCCCTAAGCGGGTACTGAGCTTTTATTGGACGACTCAACGGTAGATGTCTACCTGAACCCTATAATATCAGATATCCTTAAAATGTCAATCGGTTAGATAGATAAAATTTCATTATTAGTAGCTTGAGTCCCGGCAGCAATCACAAATACGTTGCTTATTACCGCGAGCAGGCCGAAAAGCTCTGCACCATCCTAGACCAGTCCGCCCTCGAAGCCCTCGTAGAAGAAAGGCAGGAAAAGACCATCTACGAGTACTGATGTTAATTCACAATTATGAATTACCAATTCGTTCTGCAATCTCTTTCACCTGCTCAAGTGGGAGGCCGATTGCCATGGAAATTTGATCATCGGTTCCCATTCCCATCCTCAAGAGGTTTTCAGCGGCTTCCACGGCTTTCTGGGAGGCCCCCTGGGCTAGACCCTCAGCACGACCTACAGAGATGCCTTCTGTGCGCCCGACGGAGAGGCCTTCCTCGTACGCGTCTTCTTTCTCGTCATCTATCGTCTGCTGCCATGTCATATATTGCTTCCTCCAGGTTTTGTTTCTTTTGGCGAAGGCCACCTTCTCCTCGATAGATTTGGTAAGGTCACTCTGGGGGCTGTGCTCCTTCAGGTACTTTAAGAATGCCCTTGCCTCTTCGTCCTCAAGTCTATCATATTCCGACGCGTTGAAAAAGACCTTGTAGGCCCTGTCGTTCAATTTTATGCTTGAATCTTCCCGGCATATGTTCTCGAAGAAATAAACTGGCAGACTCTTCTTGAAGGGTGACTCAAGGCAGAGGAAGATTACGTAGGAATCCTTCAACTTGCTATATTTTTCTCCTCTGGATAAATTGTCCATGTCGATTATGCTCTGGTAATACCTTGCTCGTTTGGGCAGCTTTTTGTTTACTGTAGTCTGAATCTCGATATCAAAGACGTGTTTCCTGTCCTTTGTGTAGACGTCAAACCTTACTGATTTTGAATCCAGGGTCTCGTACATTGTCTTTTCGGCCTGGGGTGGCTCCAGGCGTTCAATCTTGATGTCCAGCAGAATCTCCAGGATGCGGCGGCATAATTCTGGCTCGCTTTCCATTATCTTGCAGAAGAGGAAATTGTTGGCAAAGGTCAACTCTTCCCATGACGGTGACTTTTTCTTTTTTGGCATAGGTCCTCCTTAAAAATAAATTTGCTCTATACCATATAATTAGCATGAGAAACCGTGTTTTTAACAATTTTTGGGTGGAATTTTTAAATTTTTTTATACTTTCGTGTGGTCGTACTGGTGGAAGATAGTTTATTAATTGTCACACGGATTGACGCAAGCTTACGCTTGCTAAAGAGTTTTGCTTTGCTCGCGAAGGCTCGCATTTTTCCTTTGGAAAAAACATCAAAACTCTGCCTATAATTCGGTGGTAATTCCTTAAAAAAGATTTTTTTGTTTGGCTTTTGGGGGTAGTGGAAGTTTTTTGGGATAAGCTGGCGTATGGGGAGCGAGTTTTCTTAACACAATCGGCAAGAGACAACATCTACAAAATATACAACGCTAAGATTCCGGGTCAAGCCCGGAATGACCAAACAGCAAGATGTAAACACCAACTAGCAAGACAACCAAAATTTAAAGAAAAATCGTAGATTTTTCGAATCCGTGTGACAAAACTTTTTTTTTCAATTACCAAACAGATAGATGCTGAATCAAGTTCAGCATGACAATCTCAATTCTTAATTATGCATTATATATTATGCATTCTGAATTAACTATAATCAGCGTGACAAACCTTTTTTTCAATTACCATCCAGCAAGACACAAAGCCAATCGGCAAGACAAGCTCAATTCATAATTATGCATTCCTAATTCATAATTATTAATCAACTTTCAGCTTTCAATTTAAAAAGAATTATTGTCATAGAGCGTGTTTTTCGTTATAATAGCAAAAATCATTAGGGGGAATTTAATGTTAACAGGAAGGCATGTTATTGAGCCGGGAGATTTGTCGGTTTCGGAAATCGATGAAATTTGTTCTTTGGCTGAACAGATGATTGTTGATCCAGTATCGTTTCAAGACGTGTGTCGCGGGAAAATTCTTGCGACACTTTTTTTTGAGCCAAGCACTAGAACAAGGCTTTCGTTTGAGGCGGCCATGCTCCATTTGGGCGGTACGGTGGAAGGTTTTGCAGATGCAAGTTATACTTCTTCCACAAAGGGTGAAACTCTGGCAGACACAATCAGGGTGGTAAGCTCGTATGTCGATGTAATTGCCATGCGTTCTCCAAAAGAAGGTGCAGCTCTTCTGGCATCCCAATTCAGTGCATGTCCTGTAATAAATGCAGGCGACGGCGGACACTATCATCCAACACAGACATTGACCGACCTTGTTACAATCAGGGCATTGCAGGGTGGTTTTGAAGGCCACACGATCGGTTTCTGCGGCGACCTAAAGTTTGGCCGTACAGTTCATTCACTTGCAAAGGCCATGTGCAGGTATCCCCACAACAAATTCGTTTTCATAAGCCCCACGGAATTGCAGCTCCCGGAATATTACGTAAAGACCGTCCTTCAGCCGGCAGGAGTTGAATACATCTGTGCGGAAAGGCTGGAAGAAGTCATCGGTGATTTGGACATCCTCTACATGACACGCGTTCAAAAGGAAAGGTTCTTTAACGAACAGGATTACATCCGCCTCAAGGACAGCTACATTCTTGACGCAAAGAAAATGACTCTGGCAAGAAAAGACATGATTGTCCTGCACCCTCTTCCACGTGTAAATGAAATTGCCCCGGAAGTTGACAATGACCCACGGGCCGCCTACTTCAAGCAGGTAAAATACGGAATGTTCGCACGCATGGCTTTGATGAGCAAACTCACCGGCTGTCTGTAATTTTGGAGGAATAAAATGATAAACGTTGCAGAGATAAAAAACGGACTTGTAATCGACCACATTCATGCAGGAACCGGATGGAAAGTGTTCAAATGGCTTGGACTTGATAACGTGAAATTTTCATGTGTACTCATCATCAACGCCGTATCTCATAAAACAGGAACAAAGGACATCATCAAAATCGACAACATCATCAACATCGACTACAGCGTCCTTGGCTTCATCGACTCAAACATTACAGTAAGTGTAATTCAGGATTCAAAAGTCGTGCGCAAGATAAAGATGGAGCTTCCGGAAAAAGTAGAAAACGTCATCCAGTGCAAGAACCCGCGATGCATTACGACAACCGAACATTATGTTCCCCAGCAGTTCAGGCTTGTGGACAAGGAGAAAAAGCAATACCGCTGCATTTATTGTGACGCCATGTACACCGCAGGAAACGTAGGAGTTGAATGATGAAGGACCGTCTGCTGATTTACAATGCACGTCTTGTTGACCGCGACAGGGACATAAAAAGGGGAGCCATCTTGATTGAAGGAAAAAAGATTGCGGGATTCCCCACGAAAGATGCCGTTAAGAAAATGCTGGACGATCCCAAGGTTTCAAAATTCGATGCAAGGGGAAACACTGTGCTCCCATCTTTTGTTGACATGCACGTCCACATGAGGGATCCGGGGCAGACTCAAAAGGAAGATCTTCGTTCGGGCTGTATGGCGGCTGCTGCGGGAGGCTATGGCACCGTGGTATTGATGCCCAACACGAATCCTGTAATTTCAAGTCAGGACATGGCGGTCTTTAACGACAACAAGGGGAACGATCTTGGTTTCTGCCGAGTGATTCAGTCTGTGAGCATTACAAAAGATTTTGACGGAAAGACAATCTCCCATTTGGACAAATTGAACAGCAAAATCGTGCCTTTGATAACCGAAGACGGCCATGAAGTTGCATCCTCCGCCGTTATGCTGAATGCCATGAAAACCGCAAAGGAAAAAAAGATAATCGTAAGCTGCCATTGCGAAGATCCTGATCTTGCAGTTGAAGCACGTGAACTCAGGAAAAAGGCCCTTGCCCTGTTGAACAAAAGGAAAGCAAGTAAAGAAGACAAATCCAAGGCGGAAAAACTCCTTAGGCAGGCACACCAGATTCTTGCGGTTGCAGAAGACACTGCCACATTCAGGAACATAAGGCTTGCACAGGAAGCAGGCGTTCACATTCATCTATGCCACGTAAGCACGGAACAATGTCTGGATGCAATAAGACAGGCAAAGGAAAACGGACAGAACGTTACATGCGAAGTAACACCCCATCATCTTGGCCTCAACTGTCAGAAAAACAAATTCCAAATCGTTAATCCACCGCTCAGGCCGGAAAATGACAGGCTTGCAGTTGTAAAGGCATTGCTGGATGGAACCGCCGATGTAATTGCCACGGACCATGCACCACATACGCAAGACGACAAAGCTTCTGGTTCTCCGGGATTTAGCGGACTGGAAACTGCATTTGCAACTTCTTACACAGTTCTCTGTCTTGAAAACGGAATGAGCCTTAAAAAGCTTTCTGAAAAAATGTCAGCACGACCGGCAGAGATTCTTGGACTCAAGGATTGCGGACTTCTTGAAGAAGGAATGAATGCGGACATAACGATAGTGGACACGGATAAAATCTGGACAGTCCACGGCGAGGAATTTGCAAGCAAGGGAAAATATACTCCTCTTGAAGGCAAAAAGCTCACCGGGGAAATTGTCGCGACATTCTACAACGGAAAACTGGTTTTCCAGGCATAGGACATCGCGGACTGTTTTCTTTTTTAATTGATGTTTTCTGCAAGGAACACGGCACGTTCCATCTGAAGGTCATTGCTTGCGGACGGATTCAATATCTGGTTGCCGGTGCCAGGAACAATTCCGATGCCCTCTGGTGTGGAGCCGTCGGGGGCTGTTACCCTTTGAACCGAAACCGAATATCGCCATCCGTTTGCAAGGCAGCGTTCAAGTGAAAGAGAAAAGACTCCGCACGTATGGTTTCCAATCTGAGTGACATGACTCTGTGAGCACATTGCCATTGTGAATTCTTCTCCCGCACTCATGGTCTGGGCATTCGTCAAAAGGAAAACCGGCTTTGTATACTGCCAGCTTCCGTTCTTCTTTATCTCCAGTTCAACACCGCCGTCAAAATCATCTTTGCCCGGTCCGTTTTTTGTCCTTGAAATTGCATAGGTTTTGTTTTCTGTACAGAACCTTCCCGAAATCCTTGAGACGTTTCCCGTAAGGCCACCCCTGTTTCCACGCACATCAAGAATCATGCATTTGGTATCCTTGAGCTCTTCCAGCACATGGTCTATGTCAGAAGCCCAGTCTTGTTTTTGGTTGATTCCAGTCTGACCGCTTGAAAAAGCCGCGATGTGAATGTATCCCACTGTAGAATCATCCTTGAGCCTTCCATAGGTTATGATGTTGTTGCCGCATTTTCTGGGAGAATCGATGTAGCTGGCGCAAACTTCTTCCAGGGAAAATTTGTCCAGGGCAACATTGTCTTCTCCGGAGTTGATGCTTCCCAAGGGTGTCTTGACGTAAACATGTGCATCTTCCAGCGGATAAAGAAGGTCCTTGAGCACATCCAGGAATTCCCTGTCGGTCATGTCATCGTGAACCTGGCTGCGGCACAAATCATACTGGGCATCCCAGTCAACTCCACGCACTTCAAAAAGGGCATAGGTTTGGTTGTAATCTTTCCACATTGCTTCAAACATCGATTCATAGGAAAGCTCGGTGCTTTCTCCGTAAAAGAATGTGCATGACATGAGCGGGAAAAAGCAGAGTTCCAGAAAAAAAGCAAGTAAAAAAGTTTTGATTGTTTTCATATTCATCCTCCAAAAATCAGAAATTAAATGAGACAAAAGTCTTTATGTTTCCATCAACATAATATAGCGGACGTTCTTTTGGCACTGCAACCCTTGAATATTCAAAGTCCAGGCCAAGACCTGTAGAAAACCAGTCCGTTGCCTTAATCTTATATTCAAAATCCATGAAAACCGCCTGATAATTGTGCAAACTCAGGAAATTGCCAAGGGTCAGAATCTTAAAGAAGTTTTCCTCAGCATATTTCATCAGCCTTGCATCACAGCCGGCATACGAAGGCCTTACCCCATAACCTAACAGGGGAAATCCTCCGGAGACAGAGATTGAATTTCGCTCATCGATGTTCCAGTCCATTGCACAAGAGGGACCGATGCAGATGATTCCCGTAATTGAAGGATAATGTTCAAATTGAAGGAATGCGTTGCACATGAATGAACCGCCCACAGAAAAATCAAGGTTTCCGTTTTTCATGATGTCGTAATTCAAGTCATATTTAAAATTGATTTTGTGGAATGAAAGGCTGCTGGTTGAAGCATCGTAATAAGTTTCTCCTGTAACTGGATCGTATGTTTTGTAGACCACCGCGTTTTGTGTCATTGCAGAGCTTGGCCTTGTGGAAAAATATTCTGCGGCTATCGTGTGGGTGAAATTTCCCGACTTGATCTTTGCCTCCAATTGATAATGCGGCGACAAAAGTGATTGGGAAATGTTTGCAAATGTTGTTTCCTTATAAGCGCCAAATGTCCATCCAAGCGAAAACTTGATTTCAAACGACGTTCCATTATCCTGAGCACCGTCAAATGAAGCAGGTTCTGCACTCAGGGCAAAAGCACCAGTCATCAAAAGGACAAGTACTGCATAAAAGTTTTTACGTATCATAGGACCTCCAAAAGAAATATTCTGATTCTATGATAGGTCCTTTTTTTACTAAAAGATATTGGGGAATGTACTATATTTTTGCGGTTTTAAAGAATTAGGGTAAACCCTTAGGCCCTTGTTCAGTCGTTCTTGAGGCGTGAAAAAAGCTCCAGACGGTTCTTTACGCCGACTTTACGGTAGATGTTTGCAAGGTGTGCCTCGATTGTTTTCTGGGTGACAAAAAAGGTTTCGGCAAGTTCCTTGTTGGATTTTCCGTCCAGAAGTGCGAGTATGATTTCCTGTTCACGCTTGGTAATCGAAAAGTCCTTTATGAAATCGGGAGAGAGGCTGCGTTCGGTTTTTGCAATGGGAGAAGAAAAATAAAAGCGGTAGAACACGTGATAAATCAAAATGGAAACGGAGATGATGAAAACAAATGGAACGCTGTGGAGCACAAAAGAAAGAGCAAGGTTTGCGGCGGAAAGGATTATGATGAGCCACTTTTCCTTTTTGAAAATGCCCGTGTTAATCCTCCTGAAAAACACAATCCCCAGCAGGACGGAAACAGTCGTGGGAATCCAAATGCCCAAAATGTTCAGGATGAAAGAAGGACGCCCGATTGCCTTTATGAAAATCATGCTGATTGCAAATGCCAGAACTGCAGCTGAATAAACCGGAATAAACATGCGTATGCGGGATGAAGGACTTATCTGAATGAAATCCAGTCCAAAACTTATCATGCCGTACGAAAAGACAAACGAAAGCATTCCGCCAAAAATGCAGAAGAAACTCCTGCTCGTAATAGCCCCATGCTCCGTCACATAAAACGATTCTGAACTTATCAGGAAAAAAGCAAGGGTAATCAAAAACACATGGAAGAAAAAAGATTTTTTGAACCTAAGGAAAAACAAAAGTGAAATCAATCCCGCAGAAAAAGAAAAAAGGCATGCGGCAAACAGAATAATCTCGTTCAAAAATCATCCTCCATGAAAATTCTAGCATAAAACACGGATTCTTTGCAAGGACTTTAAGACGCACAAAAGCCGTTACAGAAATCCCATAAATGTGTTATATTATATGGCATGGATTATACGAACATTTTCGTCATCATATTTTTATTTGGGACTCTTTCGGATTTTATCATCGACCAGGCTCTGGAAGCGGGAAATTTCTTTTACCGCAGGAAACACGGCACAGACGTTCCGGCCGAACTTGAAGGCCTTGTGGAAAAGGAAAAGCTTGAAAAGACCGTTGCCTATAAAAACGCCCGATATTTTCTGTGGATTCCTCGGGTAATAGTAAAGACGCTTTTGTCTCTGGTTCTCGTCCTGAGTGGTTTTTACGCATTGCTGTACATGCTCCTGTGGAACTGGACAGAAAACTTTTACCTGACAGTCCTCCTCTTTTCCTTTATTTCTTCAATTCCTGCTGCTGTAATAGATTTGCCGTTTGCACTTTACAGGGAATTCAAGATTGAAAAGGATTTTGGATTCAGCAAGATGACGCTTGGCATGTGGATTATGGATGCCATCAAGGAATTAATCGTGAGCCTGTTCCTCATGGTTCCTCTTTTGTGTGCGGCGGTTTTCCTTTTGATCCATCTTTCTTCCTGGTGGTGGCTTTTGCTTGGCATTTTCTATCTTGCGTTTGTATTCCTTGCCTCGTACATTTATCCCGTCCTCATTGCTCCATTGTTCAACAAATTCACTCCGCTGGAAGAAGGTGAACTCAAGGATGCCCTTGTTAACCTGATGCAAAAATGCGGATTCCATGCAAAGAGTGTGTTTGTAATGGATGCCTCAAAACGAAGCGGCCACAGCAATGCATATTTTACCGGCCTGGGAAAAAACAAGAGGATAGTTTTATACGACACCTTAATCCAGCAGCTTTCAGTTGAAGAAATAGTCGCGGTCCTGGCTCACGAACTGGGACATTACAAGCACAAGCACATACTCAAAAAATACTGCATCATGATTCCGATGGTTTTTGTCGTGCTTTTTGTGATTTCACTTTTAATCAAAAATCCGTCCTTGTATCAGGGATTCGGAATGATGACCTCAGGCCTTGTGATTCCGGAATATTTCAAATTCTTTGGCGTATTTTTAATTCCAATCATATTTGGTGACTGGCTGTGGGTCGTTTCCCTCATTTCAAACGCGGCAAGCAGGCATGATGAATTCCAGGCGGATGCATTCAGTGCGGAACTGTGCGGAAGCGGAGAACCCTTGATTTCTGCCCTGATCAAACTGAACAAGGAAAACCTAAGCGAATTGACTCCACCCAAAATCTATTGCATTTTCAATTACGATCATCCACCTTTACTTGAAAGAATAAGTGCAATACGGAACCCCCTGAATAAAGGAGACAAAAAGGATGAATGAATTTAAGAGAACTGGAGTAAGGCCATTTTTTGCGGTCCTCATTCTTGCACTTGTAAGCGGCACGGCTTTTTCCCAGACATTTCCTCCTCTTGAGCCATATTACACGTACAATTCAACATCAAATGCAGACAGTTCAACTCTTTCTGCACACGAAATGATAGCCACAGGCCTGAGCTTTTCCGAATACCCCCTGGTTGACCAAAGGAAGTACATGAATCTGTATCTTGAACTTGAAGCACAGGCAACAAGCAGGTCTTTCATGTCCATGGGCGAAAGGGAACGTGCGGAGGCAATACTCACCCTGATGTACGAGAAGAAACTGTGGAAATATCAGAAGAACCAGACAAAGCTTACCACCCTTCTTGAAGACGGAACTTACAACTGTGTGTCAGCCTCGGTATTGTACAGCGCTCTGGCAAAGGCGGCGGGCCTTACTGTAATCGGCAACAGGGCAAGCGACCATTGTTTTTGTTCAGTTTTAATCGACGGAAAATACATTGATGTAGAAACGACTAATCCCATGGGTTTTGAACCAGGCAAAAAAAAGCAGATTTCTTCCGGCAAATCAGGTACAGCCTATGCAATCATTCCAACCAGGCAATACAGTGGCCGTCACGTCATCAGCGACAGGATGCTCGTGAGTTTGATTTCACGTAACCTCAGTGCATTTACGATGGACAAAAAAGATTACAATACGTCTGTTGCACATGCCGTAGTCCGTCTGGTTTTCCTGCAGGGAGAGAAGAACAATACCAACAACGACAGCCGTGCGGATTTTGATACGGTATGTTCAAATTATGCCGCGGAACTTCAGGGGGCAAAAAAATTCCTTGATTCACTTTTATGGATGGATGCCGTGATTTCCCGTTGGGGAGAATCCAATGCATTGCTCAAAAACTATCAGGATGTGGGATACAACACAATCCTATACTATTGCAGGCAGAACGATACCGATTATGCCCAGGAGCTTTTTAACCAGAGGAAGAACCTCTTCGACGCAGAAAACACAAAGATAATTGAGCAGATGATCTTCTTAAGCCGCATTCAGGAAAAGATTTCAACAATAAAAGATCCAAACCAAAAGCTCATTTTCCTTCGTGAACAGAAAAAATCTCCCGTCGCAAGCCCTTCCGACATACAAAAGCAGATAGACGGTCAGATAGAAAACTGCCATCTTCAGCTGGCTGTGGATGCCGCTAATTCCGGAGATTATCTTTTAGCAATCGATTACGCAAAGGCAGGATTAGCTGAATTACCCAAAAGCAGCAAGATAAAGAACCTCCTTACCCAAAGCCAGAACAATTATGCCATAACGGTCCACAACGATTTTGCAGATCTGGCAAATAAGGGGCATTATCAGGAAGCCAAGAAAGTCGTGGAAGAAGGCCTAAAGCTTGTGCCTAACAATTCAACGCTCAAAAACGACCTCAAGCGGATAGAGCAGATGCTTAAATAGAGGAATCTCTGACTAATACCGGCTCCTGTCCATATCGGATGGGAGTAGTTTTAGCTTAACAAACTGCATCCCTGGCACAAAAAGCATAAAAAATCCTATAAAAAAACTGAAAAAATTCGCCTTGTTTATTCAGAAAAGTTGTGTTATAATCTATATACATTCAAAAAAAACGTATTTAAGGTATTGGAGATGGCTCAGAAAAAACAAATTGAAGTAGATGTTGCAAAAATCCGGATGGCTATTCAGTCTGGTATTCCTCTTACTATTACTACATATACTTTGCCTCATGAAATGGAAGAGTACATGGGTGAAGTGCTCAAGGTTTTTTTAACCGAAGTGAACCAGATTCAAATGGTGGAAAGCCTGTCTTACTGCCTTAAAGAGCTTGCCAACAATGCAAAAAAAGCAAATACAAAACGCATATATTTTGAGGACCACAACCTGGATATAAACAACAAGGCTGATTATGTCCAGGGAATGGAGCATTTCAAAGAAGATACGCTGAATAACATTGACTATTATCTGCAGAAACAGAAGGATCATGGTCTTTACATCAGGGTCATCATGCAGACCCGCAATAACCGTGTAAAAATTGAAGTAAGGAACAAAGCCGAGCTGACAGGGTTTGAATACAAGCGCATTCATGACAAAATCACCCGTGCCCAGCAGTACAAGTCAGTAGAAGAAGGTCTTGCCCAGCTTTTGGACGATTCAGAGGGTGCAGGTCTTGGTCTTGTAATCATGATTCTTGTTCTTAAGAAAATCGGCCTTACCGACGAAAACTATCAGGTTATAAGCGAAAACGGCGAGACAATCACCAGACTTATTTTGCCATTCAGTCAGGAAATGCAGGATGATATCACAGAACTGTCCGAAACCTTTGTCAAGCTTATTGACGGACTTCCTGAATTCCCTGAAAACATAACAGAGATAAACCGTGTCATAAATGACCCCAACAGCAAGATGAGCGATATTGCACAGAAGATTTCCAATGACGTGTCCCTTACCGCCGAACTTTTGCGTATGGTCAACTCTGCCGCTTTTGGTCTTGCAAGTCCATGCCATTCAATTGGAGAGGCAGTTAAACTTGCAGGTTTACGCGGAATCAAGAATATCCTGTTCTCCATCGGTTCCATCCAGGCCCTTCCGGGAAGTGAGGATGAAAGCGGAAAAGCACTGTGGGATCACTCATATTGTGTTGCCTTTTACTCATACAATCTGGCTCGCAGTCTTTGCCGTGGTGCCAATGAAAGAGCCCTTATTGATGACAGTTATGTCTGTGGCCTTCTGCATGATATGGGTAAGCTTGTTTTTGAAAATGCCCAGTCAGATACAATGGAACAGATCTTCAAGCTGTGCGAAGAACATGGTGTAAGCCCTGTCCTTTTTGAACGCATGGTAGCTGGAGTTAATCACGGAGAAATCGGTGCCAGAATTGCAGAAAAATGGAATTTCCCGCCGGTCATCGTTAACGTCATCCGTTATCATCACGAGCCGCTGACTGCCCCGGACGAATACCGCAAGCTTACTGGAATCATCTATGTTGCCGATTTGCTTTCACATGTACATGAGGGAATGGTTGATTACAGTCAGTTTGAGCCTTCCATCTTAAAAGAATTCGGCATCAATTCAGAAGATGAGCTCCAGAACCTTAGTGACCGCCTGCACAAGGCATTCATCAGGGACAAGCGCTAGTTCTCGTGTAAAGTTACTTCACCGGTAGAAAGCTTTTTAATTGAACCGTCCTCACATTCAACTTCAAGCTCAGCCTCGTCGTTTATTCCAATGACCTTAGCCTGATATGCATTTGTATTTTCACCGACAATTGGTGTAACGCTTACGATTTTTCCGTCCAGATATGACCTTTTTTTGTATTCCCCGACAACATTTTTCCAGCAATCGCGTCCTTCATCCAAAAAACTAAGGCATTTGAACATGGTTTTGGCAAGCAACCTGGCTCTGGGGCATTCTTTTTTACTGGTTGAATCCAGTATACCGCCCGCCTTGTCCTTAATTTCCTCCGGTAGGGCAAGACTGTCCGTCCTAAGGTTTATCCCTATTCCTATTACCATTGCCTGAACTCTGTCCGCACCTGGGGGACAAAAGCCTTCGCTTAAAATGCCGCAAACCTTCCTATTTTCCACATAAACATCGTTCACCCATTTGATTTTGGGCTTTATTCCGGTCAATTCTTCAACTGCAAGGGAAACTGCAACGGCACAAGAGACTGTGTAAAAGGCTGGATTAAACAGTGGGCCCTGCGGAATGTATATGAATGAAAAATAGATGCCGTTCTGGTCCGGTGAATAAAAGGAGCGGGAAAGCCTTCCGTATCCTGAAGTCTGGGATGCCGAGGCAAGAATGGTTTTGTGTAACCTTGAGCCTTGTTCCGTCATGGTCCCGTCTGCATCAACAAGCGTGCCGGATTCCTGTAAAAGGACCTTTAATCTTGTGTTGGTTGAATCCACAGTCTGGGCAACAAAGACTTTTTCACGTTCAAGTTGAATCATGCCTTTGCTTTCTTCCTCAAAATAATGAAAAAATGATTCGGTGTTAAAGTCTGGGGCAGTTGATTCTGTCAGGTTCATTTTCTTCCGAGCGGTTCAAATGATTCTGCGGGCAGGGTGTACACGATTCCGCTTCCTGGTTCAGAAAGACATTCCAGGTTTTGGATTGCGTTCATCACCTTGTCCTTGTTTGAATGTTCCACGACGATAATCAGCATTTCCTTTTCGGGGACTATGTGCATGCCAAAAAAGCGCTCATCATCCTCGCGTGCGGTTCCACGGGCGTTGATTACGGTTCCTCCTCCGGCACCGGCCTTTCTTGCGGCATCCATTACGTCGTCGGCAAATCCCCTGTTTACAATTACGTTTATGACATCATGCGTGAAATTCTGGTTCATGTTCAATTCTCCTTTTTCCAGTGCAAGTTCTTCCTTCCTGAGCAGCGAATCCGCACCCACGGTAAAAATGCATCCGGTATGTTTCTTTTCGCTGGACAGCCCCTGAATGATGCTGTTCCTTATTTTGCTTTCCTGACTGCGCTGGCATACGATGTAGACCACATCCTTTACGCTGTCAATTCCCAGAGCGGCCACAATGGAGTTGGAGCTTATTCCCCGCCCCTTGAGTGTTGTACCGCCAAAACTTCCGGCCCTGACGGCAGAGTCGGTGACAAGTTCCTGCTTTCCGTGTGAAACTATGGACACAATTAAAACAAAATCTGTCATGCTGCCCCCGTTTTCTTTAGCTTGCGCAATTTGAATTTATATGTGATTCCCAAAACCTGAATTGCAATCAGAGGCGTCATGGCAACCAGAGCTATAACACCAAAGGCATCGGTAACAGGATTTCCTCCAGAAGCACTTGAGGCACCCAGCGTAAACGACAGGATGAAGGTGCTGGTCATGGGACCGCTTGCAACTCCACCCGAATCAAAGGCAACCGCCGTAAACATGGGAGGACAGAAAAACGACAGTGCAAGGGCAATGGCATACCCCGGAATTAAAATGAACCACAGGTTAAAGCCCAAAAGCCCGCGTACGACACTAAGCGAAACGGAAACCGCCACACCCGCAGACAGGGCAGTGAGCATGGCCCTACGGCTGATGTTACCGCTGGAAAGGTCTTCCACCTGTTCCGTCAAAACCCACACGGCAGGTTCGGCACACACGACTATGGCACCAAAAAGAAGGGCCGCCAAAATCAGCAGAACCGTGTATCCGGAAAATCCACCCTGAGCAAGAGAACCCAATTTCTGACCGAGTTCCTGACCCGCATCCATAAAGCCGCCGTTAACACCAAGAAGAAAAAGTGACAGTCCCACAAAACTATAGGCAAGACCAATTACAGTCCTTCGAATCTGACCCTTTGGAAGCTTGAGCAATGTAATCTGAAAAACCGCAAACATCACAAGCAGGGGAAGCAGAGCCAGAGAAACTTCCTTGAGCACATGGGGAATGAGGGAAAAGAATTTGCCTGCAATTCCGCTGATTTGTTCCACCGCCGCATCGGAGGCCTGCACCTGGGAATCTGTACTTGCAGAGTTCAAGAGGCCGTACACGCACACCGCCGCAATCGGTCCAATTGAAGCAATGCCCGTAAGCCCGAAAGAATCTTCATTGCTGTCATGCCTGTTGTTTTTATCGCCTGAACGAACCGCCGCAACACCCACACCCAATGCCATGATGAACGGAACTGTCATGGGGCCTGTAGTAGCCCCCCCGGAATCAAATGCCACAGCCTGATATTCCTTTGGACACAGGAACGCAAGTGCAAACAGAAGGACATATGCAATGATTAGTACCACGGACAGAGGCCAGTTGAGCATAGTGCGCAAAAGACCCAGCATCATGAAAAGTGCCACACCGGAAGCAATCATGATGACCATGCCCCACCGGTTTACGGAAGAAACAACCTTTTGAATCTGCCCTGTAAGCACCTGAACGTCGGGTTCCGCCACAGTCACCATAAAACCGATTACAAAGGAGGCCCCAAGCAAAAGGAGCAGGTTGCGTTTTGACGTAAGGGCTGATCCGATTTTTTCTCCAATGGGAAGGATGCCTATGTCAACACCCTGCAAAAAGAGCGTAAGTCCCAGCATCAGGAGAATGCCCCCGATTACAAATCGGACAAGCAGCTGGGCCCCAAGAGGAGCCACAGTAAGCCCCAGAAGAAGGACCAGTGCCATAATCGGGAGTACGGATAAAACTGTTTCTTTAAGTTTGACCAGAAGATTCATTCAGCAGGATTATTTGTAGCAGTTCCAGCCGTATTTTGTAATCCCGTCGACCCATTTCTGGGCAAGGGCCTTTGCCGTCTCCAGATCATGGTCGCGGTAATTTCCGCATTCAACTTCGGTAGCGGCAGGAATTTCCCTATCCCAGACGGCCACCTTGGAAAGCACGTTTACAAAATGTTTTGCCACAGGTTCCTCGTCCAAATCGCCCCAGACGGTAAAATAAAAGCCTGTCCTGCATCCCATGGGACTAAAGTCAATTACACCCGGCATTTCGTCGCGGATATATTCTGCAACCAGATGTTCCAGAGTATGAATTGCACCCGTCGGCATGAATTCCTTGTTGGGCTGGCAAAAGCGAATGTCAAATTTGGTAACGACATCACCCTTTTCTCCTACCTTTTTAGAAGCCACCCTGACAAACGGAGCAGTGACCTTTGTATGATCCAGATTGAAGCTTTCAACATTGTATTTTTTGTCTGCACTTTCTGCCATATTACACCTCGTCCCCCATTCTAACCTTTTTATATCAAATAGTCGAGGGGAAGATGAGAGTCTAATTAAGAATTAAGAATTACTAATTGTGAATTATCAAATTATGAATTATACATTATGAATTATGAATTAAAAGTTTGCCACTCCACAAAACATTTCTTGACCAAATCTCACTCTGCCCCTATACTGAAGCTACATTCACAATTCAAGCGGGTAAAAATCAGCATGAACGAAAATCTTGCGGAAAAAATCTACAGGGCGGTTCGGCTCATTCCATCCGGGAAAGTTGCGACATATTCTCAGATAGCGGCTCTTGCAGGGAACTGTAACCTGCGCCGTTACGTCGGAAACGTGCTGCATCAAAATCCAGACAACACCATAACCCCGTGCCACCGTGTCGTAAACGCAAAGGGATATTGCTCGGGAAGTTTTGCATTCGGAGGCCCCCTGGTCCAGCAGGAAAAGCTTGAGGCGGAAGGTGTCACTTTTACAAATGGCCACGTGGATATGGACCGCTTCTGCATCAACGGGGATGATTTTGAAGCCATGAGCTTGGAAATGAAAGTTAATTAAGAATTATGAATTGAGCTTGTCATGCTGATTTGCTTTATCTCTTGCTGGCGGGTGATTGAAAAAAAAGTGTTGTCACGCGGATTCGATTTTCCTACGGAAAATCTTTAAAATTTTTGTTGCCTTGCTGATTGGAGTTCTCATCTTGCTTTCTGGTATAAGTAAACGATATCCTCTTACACCAGCAAACTTCCACTAACCCCAGAACCAAACAAACACAAATCCTTTTAAAGAATAACACTCGAATGTACTGCAGAGTTTTGATGTTTTTTCCAAAGGAAAAATGTGAGCCTTTGCGAGCAAAGCAAAACTCTTAAGCAAGCGCAATCTTGCGTCAATCCGCGTGACAAAAAAAATTCAAAAATTTCCTCTAAAAATTGTTAAAAACGTCAGGTTACTTGCTAATTAGAATATGGGAGGGAAAACATAACAGAGAGGTAATTATGAATGACAGTTCCATAACTCCAACAGAAAGGCTTCATTATCAGATCATAATCGATGATGAGGTCAGACAAAAGGCTTCAGAGGCAGTCGCACAGAAAAAGCTCCTTAACCTCAAAAACGACATCGTATTCAAGTCCTTCTTCTCCAAGGAATGCATTGAATCGGCTTACTGCAGGAAAAAGATGCTTTCGGCGGTCATAGGAAAAAACGTCATGGACACGACTGTCCTTAATCCCGAGATTCTACCTACACGGCTGGACGGCAAATTCCCGCGTCTTGACATACACTGCAGGCTTGATGACGGTAGTGAGGTAGAGGTTGAGATGCAGAACAGCATGTACCAGGAAGACCAGGTAAAGAGGTCTGTCTATTATGCGGCGGCACTTACCCACAATTCACTTTCCAGCGGAGACCAGTATGACCGGCTTCCTGCCATCTATCAGATTCAGTTCCTTGACTTTAAGATTGTGAATGACACAAGACTTCACCACACTTACATCTACAGGGAAAAGGATGACGGAGGGGTATTGAGCGACATAGTCCAGATACACTACATTGAGCTGCCGAAAATTAGGGACATATTGAAAAAGCGGCCGGGAGACTTGTCAGAAATTGAATTCTGGGCTATGCTTTTTGATGAGAGTTTTTACGGTTTTTTGTCTGCAAAAAATACGAGCCTTCGCGAGCAAGTAAAAACTCTAAGAGCAAGCGACAGCTTGCGACAGGAGGAGATGAAGATGGCACAGACACTTCTAAACACGATGAGCCGCGACCAGCAGGAATGGGAGAACCAGTACGGCTACGAGCGCTTTGTCCACGACTGCATCTCCCGGGAAAAGTCCGCATATTCCAGAGGCGAGGAGAAAGGTCGACAACAAGGAATACAACAGGGTATTCAGCTAGGTTCCTCCCAGAAAGCCATTGAATCCGCTGAGAATTTCTTGCGGGAAGGTGATTCTGTAGAAAAAGTCTCACGCTGCATTGGACTCCCGCTGGAAAAAGTGCAGGAAATCGCTGATCAATTAAGAATGCATAATGCATAATTAAGAATTATGAATTATGAATTAACACAACCTGGCGATTTTGTGGGAATATAGGCATCCCATCGGGAAGTTCCTGTAATCCTTAAAATATTCTGAAAAATAAAATTCTTCCATTTTTTTCTTTCCTTTTCCTTATTATATGATATAATAATCAGTAGATTAGCTGTCGAATTGTGATGGAATAGGAAAAACTGGCGGAAGCGAGAGGCTGAACCGAAAAAAATCTGCACAAGCGAAGCGCGGAAGCCTTTTTTCGGGGCAGATCTCGCTGGGAGCCAGTTTTTAGGGTATTTTATTAAAACTCGGCAGCTAATCTGATAATTATTCAGGGAATTGTATGGAAAGGAAAACTGGTGTTGTGGTTCCGCTGGCGGCTTTGTATACCAAGGACTGCCCGGACATAGGTGATTTTTATGCGCTCAGGGATTTTGCGGATTTTTGTGCAAAAAGCAATCTTTCTGTCCTGCAGCTTTTACCGGTAAATGACACAGCATCCCAGTCTTCTCCATATTCCGCCCTTTCGTCGTGTGCGCTTCATCCAGTATACATCAGGATAAATGCGATTACAGGTTTTGACGATGCAATGCAGAACAACAGGACCTTTTCTGCGGCGTACAAGGCTTATGTAAAAAAGGCAAAATACAGTCCGCGATTTGACTATGAGCATGTGTGTGCAGAAAAAATAAGGCTCCTTCATCTTTTGTACGATCATCTTGAAAAGAAAATGGCCTCAAAACATGGTGCAAGGTCAGGTTCAACACCAACAGTAAGGGTTGTCACGTCTGATTCTCCTGCCGCAATCTCACATGAGTTTAATGTTGAGGTTGAAGAATTTGTTGCAAAGAATCATTGGGTCATTCCCTATGCCGTGTTCAAGAACCTAAAGGACGTTTACTCCCAGGCCCACTGGAAGGAATGGGACCAAGACAAGGCCAGGATGAACCGCCATCAGATTGAGCTCAGGTGGAACAACCGCGCTTTGCGTTCAAGCCACAATTTTTATGTGTGGTGCCAGATGATTGCCTCAAAACAGTTTCTGGATGCCGCAAACTACGTCAAGGAAAAAGGCATAATCCTCAAAGGCGACATTCCCATTTTGATGAACGAGGACAGCGTGGACTGCTGGGCGTGGCCTGAATTCTTCAACAGTGAATTTGTTGCAGGCTCTCCTCCCGACGGTGACAATCCCACAGGACAAAGGTGGGGGCTTCCGATTTACGACTGGGACCGCATTTCATCAGATTCATTCACATGGTGGAAGGAACGCATTTCCGTTGCATCAAAATTTTACGATGCCTACAGGCTGGACCATGTTCTCGGGTTCTTCAGGATTTGGGCGGTGAACAAAAACGAAACGACAGCCTACCTTGGTTATGCCCATCCATGCTGCACGATAAAGAAAAAGATTCTTGAGGAAGCGGGATTTGACGACGCAAGGATTAAATGGCTTTCATGGACGCACATACCCACCCAGGTAATCGGCGACATCACGGGCTCATGGGATTACGCAAGGGAACTTCTTGGCAAGGTGTGTGACAGAATCGGTGATGAAGAACTCTGGACGTTCAGGAAGGAAATTCAATTTGACAGTCAGATTTATTCAACTGCATTTAGCGATGACTTTGAGCTGAACAAGAAAATTCAGGATGCGCTTGCAAAAAAATGGCTGGACCGGACATTAATCGAAATCAAGAAAAACACATTCATCCCGGTGTGGTCCTATTCGGATTCAACTGCATGGAAGAGCCTTAGTGACCAAGAAAAGGATTCGCTGCTTGAAGTATTTGAAAAGCTTGAGCTAAAGGAAAACGAGCTGTGGAAGAATCATGCGCATGGTGTTCTTGGACCAATCGTTTCATCTTCTGAAATGCAGCCCTGTGCCGAAGACCTTGGCATTCACCTTCCCATCATGACGGAAGTTTTGCAGGCATTGGACATTGCAAGCCTCAGGGTAATCAGGTGGACTCGTGACTGGCAGAATCAGCCGTGGCCTTATGAGGATTTTTCAAGTTATCCGGAACTATCTGTTGCAACGGTGTCAGTGCATGACAGCTCAACAATACGGCAATGGTGGCAGGACGAAAAGGATTCCGTGCGGGAATTCATAAAGATGGCAGGCGGAGAGATAAGCGAAGAAGCACCGTTTACTCCCGAGCTTTGCGGCTATATCTTAAAGTCAGGTTCCAGGGCAAAGAGCGCATGGTATGTGAACCCTATTCAGGATTACCTTTACCTTGACCAGAAGTATTATGCAGAAGATGCTTCTCAGGAAAGGATAAACATTCCCGGTACCGTTAACGACTGGAACTGGACGTACAGGATGCCGGTTAAAGTTGAAGATTTGATTCAAAACGAAGAACTCATAAATAAAATAAAGGAGATTGCAGTCATTCATGCTGCGGTCAATTAGCGGAGGAAGAGATGAAATTTTCTTACAATGAATTTCACATCAGTCGGACAATCAGGGATTTGTGTCAGTTTGATCAGACTTTGTACAGTTCAAGCGGCAACGTAATTTTTGCAGATTTAAAGGCCGTAAGGACATTCCAGGTAAAACTGAATCAAGTGTTCAAGGATCGCGGTCAGGATGAAAAACAGGTCTCAGCAGGCTCCCTCAACGCAATGGGACTTATCGATGAGATATTCCATTATGTGTGCATGCTTTTCCGTCGCGACAAGGCACCGCTTGCGTTCACCAATCTTCTTTCCGATTTGGACACATATTTTGGAAAGGACAAGATTGATTCGCTCCTCATGCAATTTATGGAAGAATTTCCACCGGTCGCAGTTTATCAGAAAAAACTCACTGCAAGCGATTACCTGATTCAGTCGGCAATTGATCCGGGAACAGGAAAACAGAGGAGCAACAGGGAACAGGTTCTGGAAGAACTTGTCATGCTTCACCTTGCAAACGAAAATCCTGCGTTCCATCCGTTTCAGATTTTATTTGACGACACCAAGCTGAATACAAATCCGACATACATCAAAACGTGGAACCAGATAAAGGCATTCTTCATGACCCAGCCGGTTTTTGGGCCAAAGGACAACAACCTCATCGACATGCTAAAGGAACCTGTCATTGCATCCCCGACATCACTCAAGGGACAGCTTGACTACATCCGCACTTACTGGGCAGACCTTCTGGGAGAATGGCTCAAGCGTTTGCTGGAAGGAATCGACACAATCACCGAGGAAGAAAAGGCATCGTGGTCTCCGATTAACGGCGGTGAAGTTTCCATGGACGCATATTCATACGAAAACCTGATGCAGGAATATGAACGATTCAGTCCGGATCAGGAATGGATGCCAAAGGTTGTCTTGATGGCAAAGACTGTACTGGTGTGGCTCTTCCAGTTGAGCAAGCAGTATGGCCGTGACATTACGCGTCTGGATCAGATTCCGGATGAAGAACTCAACCGTCTGCGTGACGAAGGCTTTACGGGGCTGTGGCTCATCGGTCTGTGGGAACGCAGTTATGCTTCAAAAAGAATCAAGCAGATTAACGGAAACCCGGAGGCGGCCGCTTCTGCATATTCACTTTTGGATTATGAGATTGCAGGAAATCTTGGCGGATGGGAGGCCCTGGACAATTTGCGCAGGCGTTGCTGGGCACGTGGAATCAGGCTTGCATCTGACATGGTTCCAAACCACACGGGCATGGACGGAAAATGGGTCATTGAACACCCCGACCTCTTCATCACCACCAAGGACTGCCCCTTCCCCCAGTATTCGTTCAACGGAGAAAACCTGAGTCAGGACGGAAGGGTCTCGCTTTATCTTGAAGACCACTACTACTCCAAGAGCGACTGTGCGGTATGCTTTAAGCGTGTGGACAACCAGACGGGAGACGTTACATACATCTACCACGGAAACGACGGAACAGGCATGCCATGGAACGATACGGCCCAGATTGACTTTTTGAATCCCGCCGCAAGGGAAGCCGTAATCCAGCAGATTATGAAGGTAGCCGCCAACTTCCCCATCATACGCTTTGATGCCGCAATGGTTCTTGCAAAAAAACACATACGACGCCTTTGGTATCCGGAGCCGGGACATGGTGGAGACATTGCAACAAGAAGCCAGCATGCACTTACCACGGAACAGTTTGAGGCCGCACTCCCCAATGAATTCTGGAGGGAGGTTGTTGACCGCTGTGCCCAGGAAATGCCTGACACTCTTTTGCTTGCCGAAGCATTCTGGATGATGGAAGGATACTTTACACGTACGCTGGGAATGCACCGTGTATACAACTCCGCATTCATGAACATGCTCAAGAAAGAGGAAAACCAGAAATACCGCGACACTGTAAAGAATACAATCAAGTTTGATCCCCAGGTTCTGAAAAGATTCGTCAACTTCATGAACAACCCTGACGAGGAAACAGCCGTTGCACAGTTCGGAAAGGGAGACAAATACTTTGGCGTCTGTACCCTGATGATTACGATGCCTGGACTCCCGATGTTCGGCCACGGTCAGATCGAAGGCTTTGAGGAAAAATACGGAATGGAATACACAAGGGCCTACCGCGATGAAAAACCGGATCAGGGACTTGTGGACAGACACTGGCACGACATCTTCCCGCTCCTGCACAAGCGCTATCTTTTCTCTGGCGTGGAAAACTTCCTCTTCTACGACGTGTGGAACAACGGTCAGGTAAACGAAAACATCTTTGCCTATTCAAACGGAGCCGGTGCGGAAAGGACAATCGTGTTCTACAACAACAAGTACGAAAGGGCTGCCGGCTGGATAAAGCAGTCATGCGAATATGCGGTAAAGACTGGCAGCGGAGAAAATGACATTCAGATGTACACGCGCTCTCTTGCAGAAGGTATCGGGCTTACTTCCGGAAACGACCACTTCATGATTTTCCGTGAGCACAAGAGCGGACTATGGTTTGTGCGTAAAAGCGACGACATCATCAACCAGGGAATGTTTGTTGCCCTTAACGGATTTGAATACCAGGTCTATCTTGACGTTCAGCAGGTTACAGACACGGTCGAAGGAAAATACGCAAAGCTGTGTGAGCTTCTGGCAGGCTCTGGTGTACCCGACCTTGAGGTTGCATGGGAAGAATACCGCTACAAGGATCTTTATGCAGCCCTTGCAAAATTCGCCACTCCGGAACTTCTGGAATCACTGCACAATCTGTTTACACCTGTTGCAGTACTCAAGGCAAACAAGAAGACACTTCCTGATTTGAAGACCGTATTTGATTCTGCCAGGGAAGCCGCTCTTGCATATTACGAAAAGGAAAGCGAGTTTGCATTTGAAGCGGAACAGATTCGTGAAAAGCAACGGCTTGCAGAGGAAAACGAAAAGAAGACAAAGAAACACAGCAAGGCGACAGGTACTCAAAAAGAAATGCGCGTAAGCAAAAAGGCAACCGAATCCACACCCGAGGACCGCTTCAAGTCATTCTGCCGTCAGATTGAATATCTTGCCACGACAATGACCAATGCCCAGGGAGTAAAAAGCACAAAGGATGGAACAAGCGTTACCCGCAATAAAATCTCGGACACCGCGTTCAAGACCACACAGGAAAACGTACTCTACAGTGGCCTGATGAATTACGACTGTGCCCCGGAAATCCTTAGTGCATTTGCCATTGTTTCAAGTGCAGGCCGCAAAAACTGCCTTACATGGTCTTACGACAGGAAACTTACTGAGCTTCTGGGAAAAGCCGACATCAAGGCCCCAGGAATGAAAGAGACGTTCCGAAGCCTCTTCTTTATGATGCGCGTTCGTGACTTTAACTTCGGTGCCTCAAGTTTTGCAAAGTCGACCTACGAGTCAGCAAAGCTTCTGGTGGACGGACCATACTCCGACCTTCTTGTTGGAACAAACGAATTCAACGGAATCAAATGGTTCAATAAGGAGAAAATGGAAAGCGCCATGTGGTTCTGCCTTGCTGCGATTACAATGTTCAGCCCAAGAATTCTGCGTGAACAGATTTACAGGCTTTACAGGACACTTATTGCCGCAAAAGAAAGCTCAGAGTATCAGGTAGAGAAATTCCTTACTGCCCTTAACCCGAACCCGAAGACATCTGCACGGAAAAAAACAGCCGTCAAAGAAATCAAGGCGGAAAAGGAAACTCAAGAGGTAAAAGAGGATAAAAAGTCTGCCAAAGGTAAGGTTAAAAAATCCGCCTCAGGTTCAAAGAGTTCAAAACAGAAATGACGGAATCCACATCGTCCGGTTTAATCGCCGGGCGGTCAATGGAAATCTTTTCAAAGGCAGATGCAATCTCAGGACTTGCCGCAGGTTCAGCACCCAGGTTATGGCGAATGAATGAAGCGTCCAGTTCGGGAGCGTTACGTGCAACAAGAACAACAGAACTGTCTTCGTCCTCGATGATGTCTGCCCTGGCTTTTGCAGCCGCATAAGCCGCACTGGTCTCACTGTCTGCATAAACCTTGTACTTCATGTAGAGTTCCTTACATGCTTTTTCCTTGTCTTCCTCAGATACAGGCGCGGGATAGACAAAGCTCCTCATCATAAGGGCGTTTTCCTTAAAGAGGTGCTCAAGACGCTCAAGGTTGGACGGGTCGGCGGGATCCGCAGGGTGGCGCTTTTCCATGGGAATCATGCTGTCCAAAACCTGAACGTCGCCGCGTGGGTCAAGTGTAAGGTTTTCCGTAGTGGGAAGAATGAAGCCGTTTACCGGAAGCGACAGCTGCCAGCTGTACAGGCCTGAGATGAGGTTGCCGTAGTTTCCTGCGCTCATTGCATAAAAGATGCTTCCCGAGACAAGCTTTTTAATCTGTGTAAAGGCATAGGTATAGAAGAAAGTCTGTGGCAAAAGCCGTCCGATGTTTGCCGTGTTTCCAAGAGTCAGGTGATATTTTTTTATCAATTCACTTTTGGAAAAAATCTCCCGCACCAGGTTCCTGCAGTCCGCGAATGTTCCTTCAACTTCAATCGGATAAATGTTTCCACCATTCCACACAAGGTCGCTTTCTTTTATTCCACGGACAGTTCCCTTTGGATAAAGCAGAACCGACTTGACCAGCTTTTTACCGCGCAATGCCAGGGCCATACATGAACCAAGTTCACCGGTGGTGGCATCAAGCAGGATTGACTTTTGACCTGTGTATTGCAAAATGGTCTCAAGCGTGCAGGCAAGATAAGCGGTTCCAAAATCCTTGAAAGTTCCTGTGGGGCCGTGATACAGCTCCAGAATGAACAGGTTTTTATCAAGCTGCCTTACCTTTGGCTCAAAAACAAATGCCTGGGTAGCAATTCTTTCACAAATCAACGGAGAAAACTCTTTGTTGATTATTCCCGATGTAAGCGTTCCCGCAAGATTTGCAAAGGAAGTCGTCTCGTCCGCATATAAAATCCAGTTGCGCAGGTTTTCTATCTCTGTAGGAACATAAAGGCCTCCGTCTTCCGGCATACAGTTCAAAATAGCCTCTTGAAAACTTACGCTGGCCTTTCCGTCTCTAGTACTCACAAAACGCATGACATTCTCCCTAAAACAATACTTAAATCATGCATAGTATAGCAATAAATCAGATGAATTTCTAGTATTTGGGAAGTTGAACACTTTCCCATAACATTATATAATAAACCACCCGCTAAGGGGCTTTTTATTTCGAGGTTTATTATGATTTTTTCACCGGTAGAAGTTCAGGAAACTGTCAATATGTTCATGCGGCAAAAGCTGGATGTCCGTGCAATTACGATGGGTATTTCCCTGCGTGACTGTGCTTGCGACGACGGCAAAAAAAGCAGGCAGAAAATGTATGACAAGATCATGAAGCGTGCGGAAAACCTTGTCAAAGTGGGACAGGACATAGAAAAGGAATTTGGCGTTCCAATCATCAACAAGCGCATTTCCGTTACTCCAATCTCGATGGTGGCGGAACCAAGCGGAGAAAAATCCTATGTAGAATGGGCAATCACTCTGGATAAAATAGCCAAAGAACTGGGCGTTGATTTTGTAGGCGGTTTTTCTGCATTGGTACAGAAAGGCATAACCCCAGGTGACAGGGTTTTAATCGAATCAATTCCCGATGCCCTTAATGAAACAGAACGTGTATGCTCCAGCGTAAACGTCGGTACCACAAAGAGCGGCATCAACATGAACGCCGTAAAGCTGATGGGAGAAATAATCAAGAAGACGGCCGAAGTTTCCAAAGACAAACCGGTAAACGGCTGTGCAAAGCTTGTCGTCTTTACCAATGCCCCGGAAGACAATCCGTTTATGGCGGGTGCGTTCCATGGTCCGGGAGAAGGTGACTGCGTGCTGAACGTCGGAGTTTCAGGTCCAGGTGTAATTCTGGCTGCGGCAAAAGAGTTCAAGGGTAGGCCTATAAACGAACTTGCTGACGGAATCAAGAAGATGGCATTTAAGATTACGCGTATGGGACAGCTTGTCGGAATGGAGGCGGCCCAGCGTCTTGGCGTTGATTTCGGTATCCTGGATCTTTCCCTTGCCCCAACCCCTGCTGTGGGTGACTCTGTGGCCCGTATCCTTGAGGAAATAGGACTTGAAGGTGCCGGTGCCCCTGGAACAACATGTGCCCTTGCAATGCTCACCGATATGGTAAAGAAAGGTGGTGTCATGGCAAGTACGAACGTAGGCGGATTGAGCGGTGCATTCATCCCTGTAAGCGAAGACGAAGGAATGATCAACGCGGTAAAGCAGCATTCAATCACCCTGGAAAAGCTTGAGGCAATGACCTGCGTTTGCTCTGTCGGTTTGGACATGATAGCAATCCCTGGAGACACTCCTGCAACGACAATAAGCGGCATCATGGCAGATGAAATGGCAATCGGCATGGTAAACAACAAGACCACGGCTGTACGCCTTATTCCCGCTCCTGGCAAAAAGGCAGGTGACTGGGTTGAATTCGGAGGCCTTTTGGGTGGCTGTCCTGTAATCGACGTAAATCAGTTCAGCTGTGCGGACTTCATCAACCGCGGTGGAAAGATTCCGGCTCCAATCCATTCGTTCCGCAACTAAATGAACCGATGGAATTTCAGACTCTGGAAGTAAGGGGACTGAACAAATCCTCCCTGCTTGCAAACAAGGCCAAGGCATTTGTGTCACCCTTTGAGGATGTCTGCTGCCGTCTTTATGGAATGATAGAAGAAACTCCCCAAGATGTTTTCTGCATTATTGATTCAAGTGGAACCATGCACGGAGTCTTTTCATATACAAGGGGTCAGCTGGTTCTTCCATGCCTTCCGTATGACAGACAGAACGTAAAGGATGCCCTTCAGGACTTTTTCTACAATCATCGCGTTTTTTGCCTTTCCGGTAAAATTGAATTCTGCAGAATCGCTAAAACTGCCTTGTATGCGGCGGCAACCCAATCTTTGGAAGAAGAGCGTCTTTTTTATTTTTTCAAACATGAAGCTCCTCCTGAATCAAAGGTCATTCCTGGAATCACTTTTTTCCAGTGCTGCAAGAAGGACTCGGAGGAAATGATGCCCCTTCAGCTTGAATACATAAAGGAAGAAGTGCTGCCTAAAAAAATGAAGCTGAATCCCCCTGTTGAACGCCTGAGTTTGGACCGTGCCGTAAAAAAAGGCTTTGTGTATGCCCTTAAAACTGCAGAGGGTAAAATATGTGCAAAAGCCCAAATCAATGCCAGAAGCCCCCGCTACGAGCTTGTGGGAGGGGTATTTACTGCTCCGGAATACCGAGGCAAAGGTTTTGCTTCTTTTTTGATGTCCAGCTTGATTCAAAAGACGGCTTTAGAAGGCAGGAGGGCCGTTCTTTTTGCGGGGCAACGCAATTTACCTGCCCTTTTGCTTTACCGTTCCCTGGGATTTAAGGAAATCGGCGAATATTCAATTTCATACTTCACGAAATGACGGTTTTTCCCGTTTGAAACAGCCTTCAACTTTCCGCTTTCATTTTTCAACTTTCTATTGACATAAGAGCGTCAATAGGGTAACCTCACATTTATTCGTACATATTAAGGTTCAGGAGGATACTTTAATGAAGAAAAGTATCACCACAGTTTTTGTTACGGCTGCAGTTGCTGCAGTAATGGGTCTTGCTTCTTGTTCAAAAGATGACGGCAAGACATTGTATCTTTATAACTGGACGTACTACACTCCGGATGAAGTCCTGCGGGATTTTGAGAAGGAATTCGATTGTACTGTAAAAGTTGACAGTTATGCTTCCAACGAAGAGATGTACTCAAAGCTCCGTGCCGGTGCAAAGGGATATGACATTGTTGTTCCTTCCCAGGATTATGTCTCCATCATGATCGGTCAGGGAATGTTCCAGGAAATCGACCAGTCAAAGATGACCAACAAGGGAAACATCAACCCGCTCGTTTTGGAAAAGGCAACCTATGATCCAACCATGAAGTACGCTGTTCCATATTATTTTGGCGCTGCCGGTGTCCTTGTAAACAAAACCAAGGTACCGGGCGGAAACTATGCACGCGACTGGAGCATTTTTGAAGACCCACAGTTTGCGGGACATGCAACAATGATGGACGACATGCGCGAGGTTATGGGTGATGCTCTTGCCCACCTTGGATATGACGTAAACAGCCTTTCTGATGCAGAACTGGATGCTGCCACAAAACTGATTCAGGAAAAATGGAAGCCGAATCTTGTAAAATTTGATGCAGAAGGTTTTGGAAAATCTTTTGCCTCAGGAGATTTCTGGCTGTGCCACGGTTATGCAGAAGTAGTCTATGGTGAAGTTCCAGAGGACAAATGGGATGAAACAATCGACTTCTTCATTCCACAGGAGGGAGGAGCCGCATATCTGGACAGCATGTGCATCCTCAAGGATTCAAAGCATGCCGAGCTCGCAAACGAATTCATCAACTACATCCATCGCCCGGAAGTCTATGCAAAATTCCTTGATGCATTCAACTTCCCATGCTTCGTTAACATGAAGGCCGAGCCATACATGACAAGCAAGCCTATGTACAAGGCAAGCGAGATGGATAACTGTACCTTAAAGGTTGACATCGGTGAAGGGCTGGACAAATTCAACGAAAGATGGCAGGACATCCGTTTTGCTGACTAATTAACTATAGACGTGCCACTATCTCCGTCGGAGCTCCATGTGGCACAAAGTGTGTGCAAGTCCACGCACAAGTCTAAAGGAGGTTTCCATAAAGGGGACCTCCCAAATATTGGGGTATAACCACATAAAAACAAACACTTAGGAGTATTCAAATTGAAACGCTTCAACAAAATCCTTTCCGGCCTTTTATGCGCCGCAGCATTTTTCACCTTGTCTTCATGCTCAAAAAAAGACGACCGCACATTGTATCTGTATAACTGGACATATTACACTCCAGAAGAAGTAGTCCAGGCATTCGAAAAAGAATTCAACTGTACCGTAAAACTCGACAGCTATTCAACTTGTGATGAGATGTATGCAAAGCTCAGGGCAGGTGCAAAAGGTTATGATGTTGTAATTCCTTCCAACGATTTTGTTTCCATAATGATCAAGCAGGGAATGCTCCAGGAAATTGACCAGAGTAAATTTACAAACCGCAGCAAAATCAATCCTGTGATTCTGGAAAAAGCCGACTACGATCCCGACATGAAATACGCTGTTCCTTATGCCTTAAGTGCAACAGGAATTATGGTCAATAAAACAAAGGTTACCAATCCCGATTATTCACGTGACTATGATATTTTTGAAGACCCACAGTTTGCAGGACATTCAACCATGATGGATGAAATGCGCGAGGTTATTGGATGTGCCCTTTTGTATCAGGGAAAGGACATGAACAGCACCTCTGATGCAGATTTGAATGCCGCCTATGAGTTGATTTCAAATAAATGGAAGCCCAATCTTGCAAAATTTGATGCTGAAGGTTTCGGCAAGACTTTTGCATCTGGAGATTTCTGGTTGTGTCAGGGTTATCCGGAGATTGTATTTGGAGAAGTGGACAAGAGCCGCTGGGAAGAAACAATTGATTTCTTTATTCCGGAAGAAGGAGGTCCCGCCACTCTGGACAGCATGGTAATCCTAAAGGATGCTCCGCATGCAGAACTTGCAAACGAGTTCATCAACTTTATCCACCGTCCTGAGAATTATGCAATCTTTATTGATGAATTCCACTATCCTTGTGTCGTAAATCTTGAGGCACTTCAGTTCACTACAGAGCCGTCAATGTATGATGCTCAGCAGGCATATAACTGCACATTAAAGCTTGACCTCGGTGACGACCTGGACAAGGTTCACGACATCTGGCAGAAAATAAGATACAACTAAGAGATTATTTGCGGCCCAGCTCAACCGACTTGTTGTAGGCGGCTGTGGCTGCATCGATTACTGCTCCACGGAAATTGTGCTTTTCCAGGGCGATTACACCTTCGATTGTGGTGCCTGCCGGAGAGCATACCGCATCCTTTAGGTCGCTGATTGAACGCTCATCCTCAAGTGCCATTGTAGCAGCTCCTCGCAATGTCTGGGCAGCATAGATGTACGCCTGAGCCCTGGGCATTCCAAAACGTACAGCCGCATCCGCCAATGCCTCAATGAACAAAAATGCATATGCAGGACCTGAACCGCTTACAGCCGTTACACCGTCCATGAGTTTTTCCGGAACAACTTCTGCCTTTCCACATGAATTAAGAAGAGCCTTAACAGCTTCCGTCTCATCATTCTTTACGTCCGTGCTGGGGCTAATGGCAATCATTGCTTCTCCGACTGTTGCCGGAAGATTCGGCATGATGCGTATGATATGTGGCATTACGCTGTTTCCGTCGGGGGCAGAAAGTCCGCTGTCATTCAATGCAGACTGAAGTGTAGAGATGGAAACTCCCGCCGCCATAGATACAAGCACCTTGTTCTCTGTAAAATGCGGTTTGATTTCCTGAAGCACTGTCTTGACATAGGCAGGCTTTACGGCAAGGAAAATGATGTCGCTTGTGGTTACAATCTCTGCGTTTGTTTTAAGCACGTTGAGCCCATAAGTCCGGGCATAATCAGAAGCCTTTGAAAAGTCAGCATCCGTTACAAAAATATTTGCTGCAGTAAATTTCTTTGAGATGCCCTGCATCAAGGCACCTCCCATCATTCCTGTTCCTATGCAGCCGATTTTTATTTCGTTCAAGTCTTTCATATTATTCCTCCCGTATTGCTTTTATTCTAATGCCGTCAGTGCGGATTAACGCTTGATTCGTTTGTTAAAAACAGGGTTCCCTTTTTGCTTCCGTCAATGAGGGATGCAAGGGGCTTTTCGTTTTTGCTGTTTGCAAGAATCATCGGAATGCCGTGTGAGGTTACTTTTTCCGCAGCCTGAATCTTTGTCTTGATTCCTCCGGTTCCGAAGCTGTTTGTCTTTCCGATTGTGATGGATTCAAGAAGAGCCGGAATGTCACTTACTTCTTCCACCAGCTTTGCGTTGGGGTTTGTCTTGGGGTTGTCCGTGTAAACTCCGTCTATGTCGCTAAAGAGGATGAGTAGGTCGGCACTCCACAAGATGGCAGTTAGGGCGGAAAGGTTGTCGTTGTCGCCAATGCTGTTTTCTTCAAATGAAACGCTGTCGTTTTCGTTGATGATAGGAACCACACCTTCGTCCACAAGGGTAAAAAGCGTGTTCCTCATGTTGAGCGTGTGATGATAGTCTTCAAAATCTTCCTTGATGAACAAAAGCTGGGCCACATGCACGTTCTGTTTTGCAAACGCCGCCCTCCACTTGTCCATCAGTTCCACCTGACCTATGGCACAGAGGGCCTGCCTGTAGTGCATGTCCTTTTTGTGCGCCCATCCGTCAATGGCAGAAAGTCCCGCAACTTGGGCTCCTGACGAAACGATTATTATCTGCTTGCCCTGAGAAATAAGCCTTGAACAGCTTACGGCAAGGGTATTCAAAAAATCTATGTTGATTGTACCGTCTTCTTTGGCAAGGGAATTGCTTCCGAACTTTACCACTATCTTTTTTGCGTTCTGTATGGTTTCCTGAACTGTCATCGTATCTGTCCGTCCCCGTCAATCAAGAATTTTGTCGTGGTCAAAGCCGTTACACCCATGGGACCGCGTATATGAAGCTTTTGCGTGCTTATTCCAAGTTCCGCTCCAAAACCGAATTCTCCGCCATCAGTAAAGCGTGTGCTTGCGTTTACATAAACACATGCCGCATCAACCTGCTTCTGGAATTTCCTTGCGGTTGCACGGTTGTTCGTGATGATGCATTCGCTGTGCTTTGTGTTGTGGGTGTTGATGTGCTGGATCGCCTCATCTACGGAAGAAACAGTCTTTACTGCGATGATATAGTCAAGGAACTCGTAACCAAAATCGCTTTCCTGTGCCTCAACAAGCTTTTCGGATGGAACAATGCCCTGTAAGATTGCATGGCTTTCCTTGTCTGCCTTTACAAGAACCTTGCCGTCAAACTCACGTGCCATCAACGGAAGGAAGTCCTTTGCCACCGAGCGGTTTACAAGAATCGTTTCTATGGCATTGCACACGCCTGGCCTCTGCATTTTGGCATTCTTTGCAATTTTGGCAGCCATCTCCAGGTCTCCGTCTGAATCAACATAAAGGTGACACACGCCTGCACCAGTTTCGATTACCGGAATATGGGCGTTTTGAACCACAGCATTTATGAGCTTTGAACCGCCACGTGGAAGAACAACATCGATAAGTCCCACTGCATTCAATATCTGGTCCACATCGGAATGGTCCGTGCTCTGACACAGGTGTATTGCAGAAGGAACTCCGTCTTCACCGGCATCCTTTAATCCCTGAACAATGGCCTTTGTAATCGCGTTGTTTGAATTGATTGCAGAAGATGAACCCCTGAGCAGAATTGCGTTTCCACTCTTATATGCCAATGCAAAAGCGTCCACCGTAACATTCGGGCGGCTTTCGTAGATTATGGCGACAACACCAAGAGGAACCCGTGTCTGCCTTATGGTCATTCCTGCGGGAGTGGTCCAGCCTGCGACATCCTTTCCGATGGGATCTTCCTGCATGATAATTGTCTTTAAGCCTGCTATCATGGAAGCGATTTTTTTGTCATCAAGAGAAAGGCGGTCTATCAGGGCCTCTGTCATTCCAGATGCGCGTGCATTTTCCACATCGATTGCATTTGCCTTTAAAATTTCAGCTTTATTTTTTTCGATTGAATCTGATACAGCTTGAAGTGCGTGATTTTTTTTAATTGCATCGTGAAGGGCCAAAACTTCGGCTCCCTTTTTTAATTCCATGCAAACTGAATTAATATCCATGAGCGTGGCCTCCAGAGTAAATTTGCAAAACACTAATTATTGAAATTAATAATTTGCCAAAAAATACATTCCCAAAAGAATTGCAATTCTAGTCTTATCTTCCGACCATGAAACGTCAGCGGGCAATGACTTTATGTACCACCAGAAGATGCCGAACTCAGGGTCAATCCTAAGGGCATATTCATCAAAGTCCTTTGTCTTGGTCTGACTGCCGAACATAAGATAAACAACTGTATCTACAATTTCAAGAAATGATTTATAAGAAGCGACATAAGATTTGGCCTGCATCAGCTTTTCAAATTCCTGCAGATGATACAGAACCTGAGCTTTCAGTTCCTCATCAGATTTTTCCACCCAAGTTTTTTGAATCAACAGAACAAGGTTGTTGTTAAAGCTTGAGATCAATTTATCCTCGGCAGAATCCTTGGCATCAGCAATCATCTTAAAAGCATCACTTGTTGCATTAAAAGCCTGGGAAACTAAAATACCACTTTCCTTGATCTTGGTAATATCATCAGCAGAAAGTAAAACGTCCAATGCCTCCAACGACTTTTTATCCAAGAATTCATTTATCAAATCACTACTCATAATGGAGACATTTTAGTTTTTTATTCAAAAATTTTCAAGTAGTGCAGGGAATTATTCCTCAGACCCCTCATAATCATCTTCCTCGATTTTTACAGAGTCCGGCATGACTGTCTGCGGTGTATCAGGGGAAGAAGTCGGTGCCTTTTTGCCACGCGGAAGATAGCGTCCCAATACCTGGCTTTCCAGTTTTGAGGAAAGATTGAATTTGTCGATGGCCCATGCACAGAGCTTGGTGAATATTGTCATTCCACCTATCAATCCGGCCAAAAAGCTTACGAGGATTGCCACCAGGGAAAGCTTGCCTTCCGGACTGAATCCAAGACACTTGAACAGGATGAATGAACTCAGGATTATGAGACCAAGAATCAATCCGAATGTAAGTATGATATTGAATATTGACGAAATGATTATAAACAGAATTGTAAATGAATGCTTAGACATTTTTGTTTCTCCTTGCCTTGACTTCATGAATGATAAAACTTAGTATCAGGATGATGGCACAGACAACAATGACGGAATCTGCCACATTGAACGTAGGCCATCTTTTGCTTTCAAAATAAATGGGGAAATACACGTCGATAAAATCCACAACGCCCTGATCACGGAAAAAGCGGTCTATAAGGTTGCCGATTCCACCGCCTGTAATGCCACAGATTGCCCAGCGCTGAAGTTTTGTAAAATCATTGTTACGGAAATAGACCACAAAAACAACAATAATCAAAATCAGTGGAGCAAATGCAAATAAAACAGTCCTCCATGACTGAGACAAAGTTGAACCGATGCTGAATGCAACAGCATTATTCCTTACGTGAATGAACTGCACCAAATTGCCTATAACCGGAACCACGCATTCATCTGCGTCAGAAAAAAGCGAGAACTGCGGTATGTTTTTTACGACCAGGGTTTTAGTAATCTGATCAGCAAGAATTGTAAGCACCACCATGATTAAAGGAATCAGCTTTTGTATAAGCGGTGTCTTTTGTTTTTCTGCAAGTGTTGAATTATCTTTATTCATATTCATAATATACTAAAGTCCTGTATTAAAGTCTATAAAAATAGTTTTAAGTCCCGTGTCTTTTTCAAGTTTTTTTGCCATGAGCTGAACGCCAAAGGTTTCCGTCTGATAATGGCCGCCCTCGATCACAGTCATTCCAAGTTCCTTTATTACATGAAAATCCTGATGCATGACTTCTCCAGTTATAAAGCAGTCGGCACCCTGAGCATAAGCCTGATCAGCATCTTCCGCAGCCCCACCGGAGATTACGGCAATCTTTTTCACACGCTGTTTCCCAAACGGATAAATGCGGAGGACTTTCTTTTCATCGGGGAACAGTTTTTGAGAAAGCTCTTCAACAGAAATTTCTTCCTCCAAATCTCCAACGGCACCAAGCTCCATTCCATGCCAGAAACCAAACGGCTTAATGTCCTTTAGTCCAAGCTGGCGTGCAATGCCAAAATTGTTTCCCACCTCATGATTTGCGTCAAGGGGAATATGACTTGCATAAAGTGCCAGATCGTTCTGCAAAAATGCCTTTACACGCTGATAATGGGTTCCTGTAATTGTCTGGCATCCGCCCCAAAAAAGGCCGTGATGGGTAAACAAAAGTCCGGCTCCGTTTTGTACCGCAAGTTCCGCCGTGGCAACACATGCATCTGTTGCAAAAGCCACTTTCATTATCTGTTTTGAATCAGGTGCGCTGTTTGTAATCTGCACGCCATTGAGTGACGGATCACGTGTATAAAGTTCCGGGTGTAGAATCGAATCAAAATATGAAGCAAGTTCGTTTAACGTCATGGCAAATCCTTGTTAATGTGAGTAAGGTGTGTTCAGGCTGTCGATAATGGATTGCTCAATCGAACGTTCAAGTACGGTTGCAATGTGGCTGGACATGTATAAAGTTCCGTCGCGTTCTATGTCAAAATAAAATTTTGCAAGCAAAGGATAAGTCTGCTCAATAGGTCCGTATTCAGGAGTAGGATATGTTGGAATAGCCGCCAGATCAAAGATTCCGTCATATGCCTTTTTCCCTCCGGATATGTTTGAAATCAATGAACCGGAAGATAAATCCGCCCCGTCTGTTACGATGTAGAGCTTGTCTGTTGATTGTGCAGATATAATCGGTAACAATGCAGAAGAAAGCTTGTTGTAATATTCATCCTTGTGCTTGAAGGCTTCCTCATATTCCTCCGGATTTTTCTTTTGTGAATACATCATGGAAAAGCGCCTTAAGAATCTTGAGTCCCTAAGGTCCCCGAACCATACCGCTTCTTTTCCAAACAACTGGGCGGAATAAACAGTGTATCCATCGTGGGCAAGCTTTACGCAGAACGGCTCGTACATGCTGCTGGAAGAAAGGACTCCTGGCATGAGCAAAATGGATTTGCCGCCGGAATTTTCACCTGTGTATTTTTCAACAATCAGTGTGGCATAATCAAGAGGAGAAGAACACTCGGTGTAGGCATTTTCCTTTAGGCAATATCTCTGCCTGCTTGTCTGAACCGCATAAGTCTTTGTGTTTATCTTTGCAGGCCTGTAGATTATTACAAATACGGTAAGGACGATGACCGCAATCAAGTTGAGGATGGACAAAATTATGAACATGATGCCGAAATGATCAACCACAAGCTTGTTATGAAAGCGGACAAGAGACCTGATGTTCCAGATAAAATTGAAGAATGCTATTCCCGTAATCAGGATGTTCATGCCTGTAAGCCCAAAAGCCACCTGAAACACCACGCATAAAACCAAAGTTATCAGAGGCAGTGCGGAAAGAGGATCGAGACGGGCTTGACGTGTAAAAAAGATTCTTGCACAGGAAATGCCCAGCAGGACAAGCAAAAGCAGTTCCCCAAGAGTTTGATTTGTCATGCATATATTGTAGCAAAAAGAGGGGAGAAAATTCAAGTATACGAAGTAAATCGCTTGACATTACCCATGAAAATTTTATATAATAGGCATACATTATTGGAGCGATGGCAGAGTGGTCGAACGCGGCGGTCTTGAAAACCGTTATACTCTTACGGGTATCGGGGGTTCAAATCCCTCTCGCTCCGTACTGAAGGCCTCTAGGGCTTCGGTTTGAACTTTGGAGGCGTGGTAGAGCGGTAATACAACGGTTTGCTAAACCGTCGGTGTCGAAAGACCCGGGCAGGTTCAACCCCTGTCGCCTCCGCTTTTTTTGAGACTGTAGCTCAGCTGGATTAGAGCATCACCCTGCGGAGGTGAGGGTCGCACGTTCGAATCGTGTCAGTCTCGGACTTCAGGCTCGTCAATGAACGGGCCTTTTTTAATTTTAAACCCCACCATTCAATTTATTCCCGTTTTTCACAAACCAGTGCCATACAGTGGATTTACAGCGAATTCCATGATATAGTTAAACTAACGGAATATTTACAGGAGCAATTTATGGCAGATTTGACAGTCAGATTTTTTTCCAAGGCATTAAAGAGGGACGTAAGTTTCCTGATGGTGATTCCAAATGACATTCGCACGGATTTCCCGCGCAATGACCTTAAGCGCACTGACCGCCCCATGAAGACTCTTTTCCTTTTGCACGGATACAACGGAGCCGCCCACAACTGGATTCCAGGAAATCTTGCGGAACAGTACAATTTTGCAATTGTGATACCAAGCGGAGAAAACAGCTTCTGGCTGGACTGTGCACCAACAGGCTGGCAGTTTGCAACCTTTGTGGGAGTTGAACTGGTTGAATACGTCCGGAATACATTTCATCTGGCAATGACGGCGGACGACACCTACCTTATGGGATTTTCCATGGGAGGATTCGGAGCACTCCACACCGCCTTTGCATATCCGGAAACCTTTGGCAAAACCGCGGCCCTATCCTCGGCCCTGATTCACAACGAGGTGGCCAAGATGAAGGAAGGCCAGGGTAATGAAGTTGCCAACTACGATTACTACCGCATGTGTTTTGGCGAACCCGGCAAGCTGGCAGAAAGCGGCAACAACCCCGAACACCTTTTAAAAGAACTGATTGTCGCAGGAAAAAAGGTACCCGAGATTTTCATGGCATGCGGAACCGAAGACTTCCTGCTTGAGCCCAACCGTGCATTCCACAAATTCCTGGAGGAGCAGAAGGTAGAGCACGTGTATTTAGAAAGCAAGGGCATCCACGACATGAAGTTCTGGCAGGAATACGCAGAAAAGTTCATCCCCATGATGTTCTAACAAACCACCCACTAGACAGTTCATTCCCTTCATGATATTATATCCTCCATTGGAAAGATGTCCGAGTGGTTTAAGGTCCACGCTTGGAAGGCGTGCACAGGGGAAACCTTGTCGGGGGTTCGAATCCCCCTCTTTCCGTAAAAAGAATAGCAACTATTATATCAGCCTGTGCAAATCGCACAGGCCGTTTTATTTTAAAATGCTAGGCAAAAAAAAGAGTCAGGGGGATTCGAAGCGAAGGGAGCGCCGACCAGGGGGAGGAAAAGCCGCCAGGGAGGGCGGCGTCAGCGACCGAAGCCGGCCTGGAGGGGAAAAACAGGGAAGTTTTTACCCGGAAGGCGAACCCCCCTTTTCAAACATGTCCTTTCTTTCCCCTTACCAGATTAAAGCTTTCCTCTGTCAGTTCACAAAGCCGTTCAAAATCCGTCACCGCAGACAAAAGAACCGTTATCCAGTATTTCTTGTTCATGTGATAGGCCGGAAATATTGATTTTCCATCCACAACAGATTCCGCATCTGCTGCCTTGAGGTTTACCGCCCACACAGGCTCCTCACTTGCAAAACCAAGATTCTTGAATTTTATCCTCATCACAAGCGCAAACCATTTTCCGTTAGGACATCGGTAGACCGTGCTGTCCGCATCATCTTCCCAGGGATTGTCTCCCGCCGCCCCAAATTGCTCGTGCAGGAAATCCACGTATTTTCCCTTGATGTCACCACTGTCAAAACACTTTTCGAGGATGTCATCAATCACCTGCCTGACTTCATTTCGAATCTGAGCCACAAAAGCACCATGGGCCGATGCCACATCAAACAGGACATATTTTTCATCCGTTCCGCTTTCAAACACCTCTGCCGAAAGGTCTTTCTCTGACAGAGTAATCCGCACATAAAATTCCCCTTCCGCGATATCTTTTTCCAGCACAAGATTTCCACCTGATTGTGTGAATCCATAAGCAAGGAGCTTATCGTTTTGTGGTATTGCCGTGGTCAGAATGTGCGGGTAGGTCATGGGGTGTGGGGGGTTACTCCTTATCAATCTTAGATTTAAAAGAAACTGGATTCCTTGATATTCCTCTCAGTCTCATTCATAAAACTTACAAAATCACGGTACTCATCTTTTTGTGGTATCGGGACACCGTAGGTTGCAACTGTTCCGCCATAGCCGTAAAGATTCTTTCTTGTGCTTACAACTAATCCGCTTGAATTTTGTTTGTCGCTTTTATCATAGGGATAAATCAGGCCTCCGCTTTTTGCCGGCATGATATACATGTATGTAATGAGCTGGTGCAAATCATCGCGTGAAAAGCTTGCCATGATTTCGTCTGAATCCGGCCTGTGATTGTCGAGATGCTTGTATTTTGCATCAAGGATAAAATTGGATTCTACATTTTGCAACGATTCTGGAATCTGCTTTCCTTTATAAAAATCAGGATAACGAGGATTTCCGTCGTAAACTTTTATTGCACCAATTCCTTTTTTATTTTGCGGATGTTCGAATCCAGCAGGAACAAGAACTGTTGCAAGATATTCCTCCCAGAGCCAAGCCCCGTCAAATAAAATTCCGTAAGCTTTGGAGTTTGATTTACCATAACTCATTTTTTTATGACGTAAGATTGAAAGGCATATTTTTTGAAGTGGTTTATATGCGGTGTAATAAGGATGAGCTATCGGCTTAAGGTTTTTGGCAATCACTTTTTCACGCTCGTGAATGTCATAGCCCTGTGTCGCATTCACAATCTCCCTTGTACATTCCTTTATTTCCTCGTCAGCATTGAGCAAATCTTTTCCGAAAGATTTTGTTTTAATATATTCGATTGTGTGTCGGATAAGCTCTGTCAACGGATTGTCAAAAGTACGCTCCCGGCTGTTGTACGAAACTCTTCCACCGAAAGGGATGTTCTCACGGATATGTCGGCTCACATCAATTGTGCCCTTTACATTCGCATCGTTTCGCCTGAAGGTTTGGTATTGCCTAAAGATTCCCTGTGCCAGAGCCTTTTTCAAAAGACGCGGAAAAATGAACATCAGCAAATCAAGTCCACCGTCCCCGATTGTGTATTTGTAGTCAAGAAGATTTATGGAAAAAACTTTTTGCAGCATATAGTGCATGAAATAATCGTTCTTGTCCTGACTGGAAAACCTGGACGAAATTCTGAGCTGTGTGTCCCCAATTCCCAAAAAGCCCATCAAATTCCCTGTTGTTAATTTGACGTTTCCAAGTTGTTCCGGATTTCCGTGCAGATAGAATATGGGATCATCTCCGATGCCGTCGTCATGAAAACCAAGTACCTGAGGAAAAACCAAGAGAGAAGGATTGTTTTTTGTCAGCTCCTCAACTGATGTGTTCGCAATCTTGCTCAGGTTATCATAATCTGATTTTCCCGGTTCAGATCCGTCTTCACCCAAGCCATTGAATGCAACACCGCAGTTATTGTCCGTCGTGTAAAGATTCATACTAACTACACTGCAAGCAAGTCTGACAAGGCATGAGAAATCTCCAGCATTATCGCAGGAGAAAGTTTTGAAACCTTTTCTACAAGACATGACTTATCTACAACGCCAACCTGAGGGGTTAAAACAACAGAATCCTTAGAGAGTTTTGTTACCGTTTTGTCCAATAGAATATTATCTTTGTATTCTGCAAGCAAAATGTTTGATGAAAGAGGAATGACGACGGTTGTCATAATACGGCTGGCATTAAAATTGTCATTTTGTACTATTACAGCAGGTCTACGTCCCTGAGGCATGCTCCCATACGCAAGCCCAAAATCAACCCACCAGATTTCACCACGTGTCATCTTTTACCGCCTCCCACATAGTGCGCATTGATGAATGAGCGATGGCAAGTTGTTCTTCTGCAGAAATCTTATCATAAACGGCATTTATCCGTTCAACTTCAGCAGGATCAATTTCAGATTCATTAGCCGCACGTTTTTTTGCAAGTAAAAGCTGAACTTTTTCGAATATACCTTCCAATGATGGGATATCTAATTTGTCCAATTCCGAATTAAAATATGCATAGGCAAAATCACTCATAACCGCACCTCCATGTATTATTATATCATAGTTTCAGAAATTTTCCTCATTTTTTTGGCAATCATAAGCATCTTTTAACTGCTCAACCTTTGAGTCAGCATCTTCCATTCCACGGAGATATTCACGTAAAAGCCCTTCAAGGTGATATTCCCAGAGCCTTTCGAAATCATTATCCAATTCTTTTAGTTTTAAGAAGTATGCACCACCGATGTGATATGCAGAGGAAAGACCTTCAATGTTTGAAATCTCATCGTTCAAAGAATTCATTCGTCTGATTGCATCGTCCCGGATTGAATCATCCAGTCCCGCCAAAATGTCTTGCTGCGTATCTTTCGCTTTGATTTCCTTGAAGGTAAAGCGTCTTCTGAATGCAAAGTCCATGCTTTCCACGTTGCGGTCGATGTCGTTCATTGTGCCAATGATGTAGACGTTTTCGGGGGCATAAAAGCCGTTATAAAAAATATTGTTTTCGCTTATAAGATTTTGATATTGAGTCTGAATGAGGCCAGCTTTTCCACGATAGCCTGGGTCAATAGAGAAAAACAACTCGCCGAAAATTTTGCTCATTTCTCCACGGTTGATTTCGTCGATAATGAAAACG
>JAEEGL011153827.1_pt1 | contig 95159 bp, 80 predicted proteins | sample 9134231 | NCBI WGS metagenome assembly JAEEGL01 (sample SAMN16246548, study PRJNA631951) | gut metagenome | biome: gut microbiome; feature: rumen; material: fiber-attached | host: Bos | place: Iran: Karaj | collected 2018-10 | reverse complement strand
GGTAAGGGCGCACTCAGGCCTATATATCTGGGGTTAAATATTCTTAAACTTGATAAGAATATATTCTTATTTATCTCAAAATTGATTAAAGCTGTTGCTAAAGTTTTGCGCCAGGGTGATAACTCCGCCCAAGGTTTATTTACAAGCCAATTCTTATTATATTTTGTTATTGTTCCTTGTTTGGCTGCGTTTTCTGCTTCAAAAGCTTCTGCTGCTCTATTTGCACGCACTTTACTTGCTAAATCACTTATATATTGCGCTCTGCCTGCTTTTATTTCTTCGGCTATATTTAATTCCCCTGCTTCTATTGCACCACCGCCACCTTCTCCTACTGTTGCCGTATATTCCGTTTGTTTTATTTTTGCTTCTTCTACAGGTCTTATTTCGGCCTGCTCTGTTCTGGGCGCTTTGGGCTCTATAGGTTTTACTTCTACCGGTTTACTTACTGGTTTTACTTCTGCAACTTTGGCCGGAGATGTCGTCACTTTAGGGGCTACTTTTGCTTCCACAGGTTTCATTTTTATCTTTAACCCTTGCACTGCTTTACTTCCTGCTGTTCCGATTCTTGTTATTATTGCAGGCGCACTTAATAATAACGTCGCTATAAATCCGGCATTGATAAATACATCAAAGAATTTTCCGATATTCTTTCCCCTTGCTATTAAGGCAAATTCTTTCTTTTTCCCTTCATTATACCCTTTTCTTTCTTTTCCTAAATATCTTGCCGCTATATTGTTTTTATCTCTTTGTGTTGCTTCGTTTATATCCCACCAACTGCCGTTATAAATTATATTCGCTGCTTTGGTTAAATTTTCGTTTCTTACTTTACTTGTTGCAAGTATCCCTACTATTAAAGAAGTGTGTACCTGTAATTCGTTCTTTGCTACTTTAGGACCGCCGTCCTTTTTCATTTGGTTTATTGCATTTATATAATTATTGACTATTCTGTTAGCCAAAGCGCTCACTTTAGCATCTTTCATATATGCGCCTAGCATCTTACCGATATCTTCAAACATATCTGTATATACTACATTATAATAGTGCTCTAAAGTAGGATCTGTACTTTCGGCTAGTCTTTTTGTATCAGGATTATTTTTCTTGGGATCTATATAAAGATATCTTCTTGCTATTGCATTATGATATTGCCCTAAATCGCTTGATAAAGAACCGCCCCTTTTTACCCATTCTTCTACTGATAAACTATCTAAGGTAAACATTAACACTTCTGTGCCTACACTTCTATATAAATCGCTGGTTAATAAGGTATAGGCCTTATTTAAGCTGTCTTCTGTTCTTAAGACTATTAAGGCCTCCGCTCCGCTGCTAATTCCTATTGCGCCATAGTCATCCCTCATTATACTCTTGGCTAAATTATATATTGCTTGCGCACTTTTTGCCTTCCTTTCACTATTTGTGCTTAAGGCCGGCAATAAGGATATTGCGCTGGCTACCTTACTAGCTTCTTTTTGCCTCTCTTGCTTGCCTTGATCCCTTTTTTGCCTGTCGCTGGCATTTGATAGGCCGGGAACAATATCTGCTTTATAGGTATCATTATCAAAATATTTCTTACCGTTTAATACTACTTCATAGGCCATATTCCATATCGCGCTTTCATCACTGGGATAATAACCATGAAAAGTCACTATATTATTTATAAATTCTATTGCAAGTAATTTGTCTTTTTCACTGATTTCTTGGGGCTTTTCTCCACTGAAAACCCAGGTGCCTTTTTCGGTATATCCGGTCGTCTTTCTTGTTGCTAAATTGTGTATTACGGCATGCAATAGGGCTACTCTGTTATATTCTTTGCCTTCATATTTTACTTCTTCGGCTTTGGTGTTGTTATTCATAAAGTATCTGCCATCTGTAAATACTTGGTTGATTGTCTTTTTGGCAAATATTTTTATTAAAGCATGATAATCATTATAATATTTGAGAACTTCTTTTGAATACGCATAATAGGAAGCTTCTAAATCTATTTCTTCTACTTTGATCTTATTGGCTTTGGCGTATTTTTCTACTTCTTTTTTATATTGTTCAAAACTTACACCAAGCATTGATACTACTTCTTGCATCTTGTGCTTCTTTTCTAATTCTTTGGATAAAAGATCCCCTTCTTGTTGTTTGCCTAATTGATTTTGAAAAAAGTTTTTGCTCGGTAGTGCTTGCGCAAAAACTTCACTGCTTAAATTAAATATCATTACAAACGCAAGCACTAAGGCAAGCGTTCTTTTATAGAAAGTAAAACTGCTTTTCTTCAGAAATATAATAAATATTTTTTTCATTTTTATTCCTCTCATAGTCTTGATAGACTTTGATATATTTTATATGGTATGAATTTATTCAACAGCCATACAAGAGTCTTTGGACCTATCGTAAATTAGGTCTAAAGTCCTATATAAAATTTTGTAGGAAGATAATTGACAGATTTAATGTAAACCGATTTTACATTTATGGTCTTTTTCGTGCTTTAAAAAAGATTCTTTTTCTTGCTCTTTATATTCACTTGTGCGGGCAATTAAATTATCAAAATCGATGTTTGTTGCTTCAAACATAGGGCCGTCAACACAGGCAAATTTCGTCTGTCCGTTTACAACAACGCGGCAGCAACCGCACATGCCCGTTCCGTCAAGCATAATAGGATTTAAGCTGGCATAAGGTTTTATACCAAGTTGAGTCATAAGTTTAGCCGTCCACTTCATCATTGGTATTGGGCCAATAATAAAACCGACATCAATTTTTACACCCTTATCGTGCAAAGTTTTTATAGCATCGGTAACAAGCCCTTTTTGACCAAGAGAGCCATCATCCGTAGTAATAATAATTTCATCACTTACCTGTTGCATTTTTTCTTGCAAAATAACAAGATCTTTTGTGCGTGCACCAAGTATGCTTATAACTTTATTTCCGGCTTGTTTGAGGGCTTTAGCAATAGGATAGACTTCCGCTATACCAACACCCCCGCCAACGACAACGCAAGTGCCGTAATTTTTAATTTCAACCGGCGTGCCAAGAGGACCGGCAAGAGAGGTAAATTTATCCCCCACTTTTAGACTATTAAAAATTGCTGTGCTTTTACCGATAGATTGAATAATAGCAGTAATAGTTCCTTTTTGTTCATTCCAATCTACCAAAGTGACGGGAACTCTTTCGCCAAGTTCGCCATAGCGTAAAATTATAAATTGCCCTGCTTTAGCAGAGGCGGCAATAAGTGGTTCATAAATTTCAAACTCGCAAACAACATTTGAAAGAGATTTTTTATTTACAATTAAATTTTTTTCCATATTATTTTCCTTTGGGGGTTTGTGTTTTTAAATAATTATCAATGCGTCCGGCTGCTTCAAGCCCGTCTTTCATAGCTAAAAGAACGGTGGCTCCGCCACGGGTAATATCCCCTCCACCAAAAACGCCTTTTATACTGCTATTGCCGTTTTCGTCAAGTTGCATAGTTCCGCGTTCAGTCATTTTTAAATCCGGCGTGGTTTTGGCGATTATCGGGTTTGGCTTTTGGCCGATAGCAACAATAATACTATCAGCAGGAATAAGAAAATCAGAATTTTCTATGGCAACAGGTCTTCTTCTACCTTTTTCATCCGGTTCGCCAAGTCGTGCTTTTAAACACTTAAGGGCTTTAACATGGCCCTTTTCATCAGTAATAACTTCTTTTTGAATAGTTAAAAATTGGAACTTAACCCCTTCTTCCATAGCGTTTAAAACTTCTTCTTTTCTGGCGGGCATTTCTTCCTGGCTTCTTCTATAAACAACGCTTACTTTTTCAGGGCCAAGTCTTTTTGCACATCTTGCCGCATCCATTGCGCTGTTTCCGCCACCAAGAACAATAACCTGTTTGCCAATTTTTACAGGTGTGTCGGATTCAGGAAATTTATAGGCCTGCATTAAATTAACTCTTGTTAAAAATTCATTTGCGCTGTAAACACCTACGGCATTTTCCCCGGGAATACCGGCCATTGTAGGAAGGCCAGCCCCACTACCGATATAAACACTGTCAAATTCTTTAAGTAAATCTTTAACACTTGTTGAAGGCCCGATTAAAATATCTTGTCTAAATTCAACGCCCATTTCTTCTATTGTTTTTATTTCACTATTAACGACTTCTCTTGGTAAACGAAAAGAGGGTATGCCATATCTTAAAACGCCGCCAAAAGCATGTAAGGCCTCAAAAACAACAACTTTATGACCAAGTCTTCTAAGTTGGGCCGCACAGGCAAGAGAAGAGGGGCCAGAACCAACACAAGCAATTTTAAAACCAGTTTCTTGTTCTGGTTTTGGGGCTTTTAAAAGGCCTTGTTTTCTTGCTGTATCGGCGGTATATCTTTCCAAAAGGCCAATAGAAACAGGACCAAATTTTTCTTTTAAAACACAAGCCCCCTGACAATATTTTTCTTGAGGGCAAACTCTGCCACAAATTGCCGGTAAGAGACTTGTTGTCATAATTGCTTCTATGGCGGCTTTGATATCGCCTTTATTTAAAGCCGCAATAAACTTAGGTATTTTTACATTTACCGGACAAGCTGCTTGACAGCGTGGTTCCTTGCAATTTAAACAACGGCTTGATTCAATAGCTGCTTGTTCGGAAGTTAACCCTTGGGCAACTTCTTCAAAATTTTTAATTCTATCTTTAGGTTCCTGACGTTGACCTTCTTGTTTAGGCAAAGCTGGATTTGGCATTTTTCACCTCTAAATTATCCAAGCAAATTCAAATTTAATTTTGCACACAAAGTTTGAATAAGCTGATGTTTTTGTAAAGTTTCCGACATAAGTTGATATTTAGTAAACACTATATTTTGGGCTTTATATAATTTAACAGGCAAATTATACATTTGAATAAACCCTAATAAATCAACTATAGCAGAAACTCTTTCTAAATCAGAAAAATCATTAACAAAATTATCTAAAAGCAAATCAAGGCGTTTAGTTAAAATATTTTCTATACTTGCAGTTTCAAGAGAGGCCTTATTTTGCTGTAAAAGATTTAAAATTATGCCTATCTTTTCTTTATTTAAAGGATCTTTTTGTAATTCTTCCTTTAATTCAAAATTTAAAGCAAATTCCGATAAGTTTAAAAAGAGTTTTGGCATATGTAAACCGACATCCCGTATATAGCCCAAAACAGCATGCTCTTTTTCAAACACATTTATAAAGCTGGAGCGTATTCTGCGTTTTGCTTTTTCTATGGAATTAGCTAAAATTTGTTTTTGTTTATCTTTAAGCAAGAATCTAATATCAAGAACATCAACAAAAGAGCCCTTGATTAATTTTTTACATTGTTCAATTTCATTAAAGGTAAAAAGTTCTTTTATTTGTTCTAGATTATCTGTCTGGCCGTAAATTGCGCCCCCTAAAATATCCGGCCCGCCAAGGTGCAAAACAGCAAAACTGACTTTGCGTGTTTGGCAGGTTAACTTAGAAAAGAATAAAGCGTGTCCTGTTACTAAACGGGCAGATTCCTGCCTTGTAACTTCAACTTTAGGTTCCCTCACTTCATAGAAATAAATATTATTATCAAACAAAACATCATCCAACAAATAAGAAACAGCATAATTTATTGCTACCTTTCTAAGACCGATAGACATAGGTAAAACAAATTTGCTATATGTTGTTGAACCATCTTTATTATCTGGAATATTACTTGGAGCAAGAGCAAGAAGAGAGGCAAAATCTCTTTCAATATCTTTACCGGTTAGACCTCTGTTATAACCTATTGCTCTTTTTGCATAAGCCATAATTTGAACCGTTTCTATACCGGAAATTTCATCAAAGAACCAACCGCAACTGGTATACATAAGAAGAGCATTTCTCTGCATTTCCATTAATTTTAAAGCCGTCGGCTTATCTTGAAAGGCCTGTTCGGTGCCATATTCTTTTAAAAATTCTTCTGCTTTTGTTCTATCTAAAATAACTTTGATATAAGCATTTCTGGCAGCCCATATATCTTTATAATACAAAGGGCCTTTTTCTTTAAAAGTAATTAAGAGATTGTCGCGCACAAAATCAAGGGCTTTTCTTAAAGGAGCACGCCATTTTTGATGCCAACCCGAACCCATAGCACAATTACAACCGCAATCATTACGCCAACGTTCAACCCCATGGCAACAACTCCAAGAAGTATTTTCATTTATTTGGGCTTCATATTGCGGTGGAAATTTTTCCAAATACTCGCCATAAATTGTTATTTTGGCAAGTTTATTTTTTTCCACATAATTTATGCAATAAGCAAGTGCCATATCAGCAAACTTTTGATGATGGCCGTAAGTTTCCCCATCGGTAGCGATATGAACAAGTTGCTCACTTTGGCGGGTATCAAAAGCACTTAAAAGACGGGCTGCGAACCTTTCCCCACTTTTAAGGGTATCACCAAAAGCAATACCTTGGGAAATAGGGCCGTCGTAAAAAAATAGAACTATACTTTTGCCATTAGGCAAATTACAGAGATAGGGTTTTTTAGGGTCAACTTTTGCCCCGGCTTCATCATGCCAGTTTTTATCGCCTATCTTGCGAGTTTTAGCACATTGGCTAGGCGCAAGAATAGTAAATTTTATACCTTCTTCTGCTAAAATTTCAAGGGTTTTAGTATCTACGGCTGCTTCGGCAAGCCACATACCTTCCGGCATACGATTGAAGCGTTTTTTAAAATCTTCTATACCCCAAATAATTTGCGTTCTTTTATCTTCATCTGTGGCAAGGGGCATAATGATATGATTATAAACTTGTGCAATCGCGCTGCCATGACCATTAAAATTTTTTTGACTTTGTTTATCTGCTTCTAAAATTGCCTTATAGGTTTCTTTATCGTGTTTTTCCATCCAGGAAAGGAGTGTCGGTCCAAAATTAAAACTAATTTTGGAATAGTTGCTTACAATATTTATGATTTCTCTTTTACCATTTAAAATGCGAGCATAAGCGTTGGGGTGGTAACACTCTGAGCTGATACGCTCGTTCCAATTATCAAAAGGAAAGGCACTTTCCTGTGTTTGAATTTCTTCTATCCAAGGGTTTTCCCGCGGAGGTTGATAGAAATGTCCGTGTATGCATAAAAATCTGTTCATAGATATAATTTACATAAGATTGAGATATTTTACAAGTAATTTTTATTATTTACTTCTCTGTTATCTTTAATAAATGAAGATTTATTTTTATAACTCCGCGCCTATAAGAACATAAAACATTTCCCGCAAAGCCATCTTCTTTATAGGCATTAAAAATATATTTATTTCTAAACATATCTGAGCCAAGTGCGACTTCACAATTATTTAAAGAACATTTATATTTATCTTTATAATCATCACTTATCAAAACTTTGATTGTTTGTTCAAAAAGCTCTTTTATCTGTTTGTTTTGTAAAAGTTGAGGTTCAAAATCATAAGTAAAAGAATCTTGAACATATTTTGCTTTTAACAAAACACTTGAAAAGGCCCCTAATATCTTTACCATATAAACAGAAGTTTGGCTATCATAATCAATAAACAAAAGTAAACTTGAACCCTGCCCTAATTTTTCATCAAGATCTATCTTAAAAACACTGCCGACTTTGGCAAAATTTTGCGCCTTGGCAGGATATAAATTTATATTTTGTTCCTTTGGCTGATTTTTAAGCAAGCAGGCACAAAACATAAAACAACAAACGATTAAAATACCTATCTTTTTATACATATTTTAAAAAACCTCTTTATTTTATATTATATTATTATGTCAAACTTATTTCTTTATTTTTTTACTTTTATTTTTGCTTTTGGGGTAAGTTATTTTTCTATTTCTCCTCTAAAAAAATTAGCACAAAAGTATTTAGTGGATAAACCTACAAAATTAAAAAATCATAAAGGAAATATCCCCCTTTGCGGTGGTGCTATAATTGCCACAGGTTTTTTGGGCAGTTTGATAATTTTGCGTTTACTTACCAGTTTTCCAAGTGGGACTTTACACAATTTAAGAGGCCTTTTCTTAGGCGGAATAATAATTTTTATTTTGGGTTTAATTGATGATTTTAAAAAACCAAAGGGCTTAAATCCTTATATAAAATTACTCTTTCAAACCTTGGCTGCCTATCTGCTAATCCATTACGATATAAAAATTAATTTTCTTAATACCCCTTGGGATTATATTTTTACGATACTATGGGTAGTAGGGCTTACAAATGCTTTTAATTTGCTTGATATTATGGATGGGCTAGCCATAAGCCAAGCTCTTATTGCCTCTCTTGCTTTCTTACTAATAAACCTTCCTTTTGAATATATATATGTAAATTTTGCCGCTGTCAGTTTACTTGGAGCAGGACTTGCTTTTTGGCCCCAAAATCATGCTAATAAAAAAATCTTTTTAGGCGATAGCGGAAGTATGTTGCTTGGCTTTTTATTAAGCGCTCTTGCCTTAGGAACAAGATTTTCTTCCCTTAATCAAGCAGGGGTGTTTGTCCCTCTTTTGATTTTGGCTTTGCCTATTTTTGATACTATTTTTGTTTCTATTATACGTATAGCAAAAGGAATAAATCCTTTAAAAGGTTCTGCGGACCATTTTCCCTTAAGATTAAAAAAACTCGGATTTAAAAATAAAAATATTATTTTATTTTCTATTTCAGTAAGTTTAATCTTAAATATTTTGGCTTATTTAATAACCAGAACAGCAAGTGTAAATATGGCTATTGGTGTTTATTTAGTAACATTGATAACTTTTATTGGTTTCGGTGTTTTTCTAAAAGTAAAGGTAAAAATGCCTTAACACTTGCATAAAAGCAATACTAAAAGTTATACTAATTAATGGGTATTTTTTATAATTATTAAGGAAATTTATGAAAGTTCTAATTTATGGCGGAAGTTTTGACCCTGTTCACAAAGGGCATTATTCAATTTTGAAAGCGGCTTGTTCTTATTTAAAACCGGATAAGGTGCATATTTTTACAGCTTATCAATCCCCTTTTAAGAACAAATCTCCCCGTCCGTTTGCTTTACGTAAGCAAATGGCTCAAGAGGCGCTCTCTTCAATTTATTCAAATATAATTTTTGACGATTTTGAACTAGAGCAAAAAAGGGTCGTTTACACTTATGAAACTATAAAATATGTAAAAAAACTTTACCCGGGTTGCCAGGTTTACTTACTTGTTGGCACCGATTGCTTAAATGATATGCCAAGATGGAAAAATTCAGAATATATTTTCCAAAATTCCGTTATTGTCGCAGGAATCAGAAAAGGGGTTACCTTTAAAACGCAAGATTTTAAATATATTTTACTTAAAGGGGATTTCCCTTTAATCTCTTCTACAAATATCCGTCTTGCAATTTTATCAAACGGACTTTTACCTAATAGTTTGCTTCCTACTACGGAAGAAAGAATTGAAAAAGATTTAATGTATGGTTTAGATTTACATAAATGGCTTGAGGCCCATTTAAAACCAAAAAGATATTTGCATGTTAAACTGGTAGCCCAAGCAAGCGTGGAATTAGGCCGTCTTTACGGAGCTAATTTAGAAGATTGCGCTCTTGCGGCCGTTTTACACGATAGCGGTAAATCTATGTCTAATGAAGAACTTATAAATTACGCTATAAAAAACAATTTAAAAGTGCGTGATTTTAAAGATATATGTAAATTTTCGCCCTCTTTACTGCACTCTGAAGTATCTTATCATATAGCAAAAAATGTATTTAAAATAAAAAATACAGAAGTTTTAAATGCTGTCAGACATCATACTTTAGGACGCAAAAATATGAGTTTGCTTGAACAAATTATTTTTATTTCCGATATGGCAAGTAAAGACAGAAAAATAAAAGATGCAAGAATAGTTAAACAAGCAGCTTTAACTTCTCTTCAAGCAGGTGTTTTTGCCGCAATGAAAGTAAAATTAGAGTGGACAATTGCAAATTCTAAATGGGTTGCCCCAACCGGTATAGAATTTTGGAATGAGTTATGTTTAAAAAACAATTAAAATTACGCCTTGTTTTCTATCCCGTTATTGCTATTTTCTTATATGGTGTTTTTGCCTATTTTTTTACTCCGCAAATTCAACTTTTAAGCAATAATGTTGATACCTCTGTAAATATTTTAGTTTTAACTAAAGAGCCGCTTTTTATTTCTTATAACCCCAAGTTAAATAAGGCCGTGGTAAACAATTTAAACATAGCTCCAAAAGATTTAAAAGATAATAAATTTTTAAAAAATCCCCCTTTTGATAAAAAAGACTATTTTATTCTTACCCCAAGGCAAACAGACCGCACTTTATTTTGGCAGGATTTTAAAAATAAATTATATAGCTGGACTTATAGACCTTACCTTATACTTGGCTATTTTTATGATTATGCCTATTTAAGATTTCACAAACAAACTGATATAAATCTTGCAACTTTTGTTATGTTTTCTTGGAAATTAAGTTCTATGACACCGGCCGATTTTATTTTAAAAAACCAGGAAAAGCCAAAAAATAAAAAAGGAAAAGTAAAAACTATTCAAAACGATATAACTTTAGGCAAAGATATCTCAAAAGAAAAACAGGAAGATAAAATTTTAGTAATAGAAATTTATAATGCAACCGACCAAAAAGGGCTTGCTGCAGCTTTAACAAATTATTTAAGGGACTTAAATAACCAAGGCATCTTAAAGGTAGATGTTATAGATTATAAAAATTATCCTGTTATCTTAGAAGAAACCCAAGTTATAGACACTGCCGGGCGTATGGAAAGTTTAAAAGAACTTCTCTTAAAAATAGGCCTAGATACTAAGGAAATTAATACTTCTAGCGACAAAAGTCCCATATCGGAAGCCAAAATTATTCTAGGAAAAGATTTTATTATGCCAAAATAAATGATAAACTTGTATAGAGGTGCAAAAATATGGATAAAAAAGAAATTAAAAAATTTGTAATAAAAAGTGCGCGTTTAATTGATGATAAAAAAGGTGATGAAATTAAAGTCTATGATTTAAAAGGGCTTTCTTCTTTATGTGATTATGTAATAATAGCAACAGCAACTTCTGCCCCACATTTAGAAGCTATTGAAGAAGATGTCTCCACCAAACTAAAAGAATTTGCTTTATATAAAACTAACCGCGATGGCTCTCAAAGCGGTAATTGGCGCGTAAGTGATTACGGCGGTTTTATGTTGCACCTTATGACTGAGGAAGCAAGAGCCTTTTATGCTTTAGATAAAATTTTCAGTTTTGCAAAAGAACTTGCCTGGCAAGAAAAACAAGAAGTAAAACCAGTCAAAAAAGTAAAAACTACTGCTAAAAAAACAACAAAGAAAGTAACTAAAAAAGCCACTAAAAAAGCTGTAAAAAAAGGGGCAAAAAAAGTTGTTAAAAAACCAATTAAAAAAACAGCAAAAAAATCTACTAAAAAAACTACTAAAAAAGGAAGTAAATAATGTTAGCGAAATTAAAGTTTAAAATTGAAGACGTATTATTTAAAGATAAAAATTTTGTTGAATTTGAAAATCTGCCTAGAATTGATTTTTCAGAGCCGCCTGCGCATATTGATGCAGATTTATCAAGCACTTGGGCTTTAAGTGCAGCAAAAATCATCAAAAAAAATCCTTTAGATATTGCCAAAAAAGCCACTAAAGTTATAGAGGAGTTAGACGAAGTCCAAACCGCTAGCGTAACAGCCCCCGGCTTTATCAATATTAAACTTAAAGATTCCTATTTAGTCCAGGCAGCAAGAGACAGAAGATTAAAAAACAGAGATATAAATCCCAATGAAATTTCAAAAGAAAAGATTTTAATAGAGTTTGTTTCCGCAAACCCTACTGGCCCGTTGCACGTAGCCAGCGGACGTGGCGCAAGCTTAGGTGATAGTTTAGTCAGAATCCATAGGGCTATCGGTATTACCTGTGATGCGGAATATTATATCAATGACGCCGGTAACCAAGCAGAACTTTTAGGGCTTTCCCTTCAAGCGCGCGCTCAGGGGAAAGAACCGCCCGAAAACGGCTATCACGGCGAATATTTAATTGAACTGGCAAAAAAAATACCGCAAGGTTTACCGCTTGAAGAATATGGCCGTTTTGCTATGGAAGAACTTATAAAAACCCAACAGGAAGATATGAAAAACTTTGCCGTTGAATTTACTCAGTGGTTTAGAGAAAGTTCTTTACATAAAGAAAATGCCATAAATAAAACTTTAGAATATTTAAAAGAACGCGGACTTGTCTATGAAAAAGACGGCGCTTTATGGCTTGGCACAACTAAAGATGAAGATGATAAAGATAGAGTCCTTGTCCGCGCGGATGGAAGACCGACTTATTTCTTAGCAGATATTGCTTATCATAAAAACAAATTTGACAGAGGTTATACCCACCTAATTGATATTTTAGGAGCAGACCACCACGGCTATGTGCCACGTATGAAAGCTGCTATTAAACATTTAGGTAAAGAAGAAGATTCTTTTGTTGCCGTTATACACCAACTTGTCCACTTAATTGAAAACGGCGAAAAAGTAAAGATGTCAAAAAGAGCCGGCACCTTTATAACTTTAAGAGAGTTAACCGAAGATGTCGGTAAAGATGCTTGCCGTTTCTTCTTTGCAAGCAGAACCCCAAATGCCCACTTAAATTTTGATTTAAGTTTAGCTAAAAAACGCACTAACGAAAACCCTGTTTTCTATGTGCAATACGTTCACGCAAGAGTTTGTTCTATTTTCAAAGCTGCAAAGGAAGCCGGTATTGAACCGACCAATATAACAAATTTTGAAAATCTTGCACCGCAAGAAAGAGCTCTTTTAAGCAAAATGCTTTGGTTCAAAAAAGTTCTGCTTACTTGTATAAAAGATTTAAGTCCACACCATTTAACAACTTATCTGACAGAACTTGCAGGGCTTTACCACTCTTTCTATGATGCTTGCCGTGTTATTGACAAAGATAATCCCCGTTTAAGTGCCTCCAGATTATTTACTTGCCAACTTGTTAAAGAAAGAATTGCAAAAGGCCTTGAACTTATCGGTGTAAGCGCACCAACAGAAATGTAGTTTCTTAAATAATAAAGGAGAATTATTATGAAAAAACACTTACTTTTAGTTTTAAGTGTGTTTTGCTGCGCAGTTTTTGCTAGTGCACAAAACACTTTTGAACAAGCAGAAAAATCTTATAACGGGGGGTTATATAAACAAGCAATAAAAGAATATGAACCTTTCCTAAAATCTAAAAAAGTGCAGGAAAGATATGCCGCACAATTAAAAACTATTCTCGCTTATAATTATCTATATAAATACGACGAAGCTCTTAAAACTTTATACTCTTTCCCCCTTCCGAAAGATAATATTGTTAAAGCAGAATATTATTTACTACAGGCACAATTATTAAACAGAACTCTTTACGCTTACCAAAGCCCTGACTTAATTGAAAGCAAAGAGGACCCGACAAAATGGACCGCCGGTCAAAAAGAAAAAGAAATAAAAAATATCTACAAAAAACTTTGGGATATGAGAGAAACCCTTATTCTTTTACAAACCAAAGCCGCAAGTCCTTATTTAACCTTGAATCACTACGATAATATTAACAATGCTCTTACTCCGACGGTATATGACTATCTTTTAGAAGAATGGCACGATCAAAATATTTTGCCTTACGAGCAATTACTTGAAGAAAGTTATAAACTTGAAGGCCCTAACAGAAATGATATTAGAGAACTTTACAAAATCAAGAGAATTATGCTTTTTAAAAATAAGGATAATCAAATAGAAATGGCAAAATGCCTTGATTATATTTCAAGCTACGGCAACACCTGTTCTTTGGAAAAAGTAAAACCTTATTTATTTAAAGCGCAATATCCTCTTGCAAAAGCAAATGCTCTTTTAGAAAGTGCTAAAATTTTGGAAGAAAATCAGGAAGAATTTTTAGCTTTTGAAAGATTAAATGTATGCCTCAACACTCCTAAAAATTATTTTACACAAAGTTGCAAATACGCCCAGGAAAATATAACAAGACCTTTCTTTTATTTAACCAGCCATTTGCCCCAAGATATTGCCCCAAATAAAGATTACGCTGTATCTTATAAAGTTGCAAATATTGAAACTATTAACGGTTATATCTATAAATTAGATCCTCAAAGTTTATACAAAAATGACTATTATCTAAATAATAAATTAATGGAAAATTTAAAACAGGCAACCCCTGCTAAAACTTTTTCTTTCAAACCTGCTTATACAAAAAAATATCAAAAGTTAGATTCTAAAACTAATTTGCCTGCGCTTGAATCAGGTTTTTACTATATTATTTTGGCAGATGCCTCCAAAACAAGGAATTATTTTAATGAAAATTTATTTTCTACCATTATAAATGCTACGGATTTAGCCCTTATTCAAACTTCTTATAACACTACAAATAATCTTTATCAGTTGGAAAATAAAGGTTCTTACGCCCAATTTTACGCCCTAAATGCTAAAACAGGTGAGCCCCTTGAAAAAACAAAAATTACAACAAACTTATCTGCCTTAGACTTAAACACAAATAAAGTAGGACAAGTAAAAGTTAAAATAAACCAAGGTCTTTATAATAAAAAAGCTCTCGGTGAATATAAAAACAACTATGCTTTACTTAATAATTTACAACTTGTATATAGAAATGGTGGTAAAAACCCAGTATATACAATAAATACCGATAGTGCAATTTATAAACCCGGGCAAGAAGTTAAAATGCAAATTATGGCTTCCTTTCAGGAAAATTCTGTTTGGCAACCCCTTGCCAATAAAACTTTTGAAGTGCGTTTAATGTCGCCTAATTGGCAAGATATTGAAAAACAAAAAGTAACTTTGGATGAGTTTGGCTCGGCAAATGCTACTTTTACCTTGCCTAAAGATGCTATGCTTGGTAATTGGACAATTTCAACCAATTATACAAACGCCTCTTTTTCCGTAGAAGAATACAAGCAACCGGAATTTGAAATTACCTTTGATAAATACCAAGGCACTCCAACTTTTGATACCCCCCTTACAATAAACGGCCATGCCACCTATTTTAGAGGTGATAAAGTTGCAAAAGCAAAAGTATCTTACATGATTACAAAAACTTATTTCCGCCCGTGGTTCTGCTGGTGGTTACCACAAAGAACAGACAGAGAAAAAGCCCTTGAAGGCACAACCCAAACAGATAAAGACGGAAATTTCAGTATAACTTGGACTCCGAAACAAGAAAATAAAGAAATTATTTTGCCTGCCCGCTATGAAGTTAAAGTCTTTATTACCGATCAAGCCGGCAATACTATTCAGGGAGCGCAGAATTATACAATCAGTAAACAAAAATATTTCTTTGCTATGAAGAAAGAGCAAGGTTTCTTTACTACTGATGGCAAAAACACTATTTCCGTAAAAATGGTTAATGCTGATGAAGAAGCACTATCAGGAACAGCAAAAGCAACTATCTTAAAATTAAAATTGAAAGAAGACAAACAAGATTTCAGTTTAGAAAACTCTGAACTCTTTAGCGAAGAAAAAACTATCAAATCTTTTGATGTTTCTTTCAACAAAAAAGAATCTTTCACTTTAACTTTACCTAAACTTGAAGAAGGTGTTTATCAACTTAAATTTAGTAAAGATAAAGATGAAGGTAAACTAAACTTTTTAGTAGTTAATACTAAAAATACCAATCTTAATTTGCCAAGTGTTGCAATCAGCCAGTATGATAAATACGCGCCAGGCGAAACTGCTTTAATTTTGCTAGGCAACGCAAGTAGCAATACAAAATATGTAGAAATTTTTAAACAAAATTTCTTAATTGAGCAAAAAAATATTCAAGATAAGGGTGTTGTCCTTTTGGAAATACCCATAAAATCAAGTTATAGCGGCGGTATATATTTAAGATGGTTTGGAGCAAAAAATTATAAAACTTACACACAAACGCTTAATATACCTGTTATTTTCCCTAATACTGCTATAAAAGCTGAAATAAAAGGAAGCGAAAATCTTGAACCAGGAACAAATGCCTATATGTCCTTAACAGCAAAAGATGAGAAAAACACCCCTCTTGAAGCAAAAGGTATTATAAGCGTTTATGATAAAGCCCTTGATTATTATAGAAAACATACTTTGAATTTACCTCATGTTTATTCTTCAAATGTGTTTGGTAATGCTTTGTGGACGGCGAATTTCTCCTCTTATAATTATTTCCCTGTAAGGATGTTTTATGATGGTGCTATGGCTAGAGGCGGTAGTTCTGGAATAAGGACTACAAAAAGTCTTGCTATGGCAAAATCAGCCGCTCCTGCTGCACAAATGGCAATGAATACTTTGGCTTCAGCAGATGCTATAGAAATGGAAGAAAGCGCGGACTTTAAAGCAGAATACGGCACAAGCGCACCAAAAGAAACAAGTAAAAATTCTTTACGCCAAGATTTTGCAACAACGGCTTATTGGAACCCCTCTTTAGATATAAAACAAGGTAAGGCCAATTTCTCGTTTAAACTCCCGGATCTTTTGACCCGCTGGCAAATACTTGCTGCTTTGTGGACAAAAGATTTAAAAACAGGCAAGGCCGAGTTTGCTATCACTTCCACAAAAGATTTATTTTTAACTTTACAAACACCGCGCTTTTTAAGAGAAGGTGATAAAATTGAACTTAGAACTATGCTTGTTAACAATACCGAAAAAAGTTTAAATACAAATGTTTCGCTCTATATCACTTTAGACGGACAAAAGGCAGACGAATTATTTAAACTTGGTAATGGCCTTCAAGAAATTACGCTTGCGCCAAAAGAACAAAAAGTTTTAACTTGGCCTCTTGAAACACCAATAGGGACAGGCAATATAACCATAAATGCTATTGCCCGCTCCGGTGATTTACTTGACGGAGAAGAAAAAACTTTACCTTTACTTCCTTCAAGACAAAGAGTAATTGAAAACGATACTATTTCTTTAAAAGAAGGTATAAATAAACTTTCTTTAGAAAGTCTTTTAAAAGATAAATCTTTAGAACTTGAAACCGTTCAACTTAATATTGACCCTTCTTTAATAATGCCGGTTTTAAATGCTATGCCTTTACTCGTAGAATATAGAAACCCGACTTTGATGAGTAAATTAAATAACTATTATCCTTTGGCGGTATTAAATAAGTTATATCAAACTTACCCTGAATTTAAAGAAGCCGCCGCTAAACTGCCAAAACGCAAAACTATCACCCCTGCCTGGCAAATTGACGAGAATCTGCTTTTAAATCAGCTTGAAGTAAGCCCGTGGCTTAATCTTTCAAAAGGTTATAAAGCACAAAACAATATGAATACTCTTGATATTTTTGACGCCTCTTTAGTTAATAAAAAACAAAAAGAATTAAATAAAGAACTTACAAAATATCAAAATAGTGATGGCTCTTTCTCTTGGATAAAAGGTGGACAAGGAAGTGTTTATATTACACTTCAATATCTAGAAAAAGCCGCTATGGCAAAAGCTTGGGATATTGATATTGATGAGAATATAACAAAAAAAGCCCTGGCTTATGTTACAAAAGAAATTAAACTTAATCTTACAAAACCCACTGAATATAATTTAACCCAGGCCCTTTATTTATCAGTTATTTTAACGTCTTTTCCAAGTGATTGGTATAATTATGACGTTAAAACTTTAATGGAACAATCAAATAATTTCATAAATAAAATGACACCGCTTGGTAAAGCTTACGCCACTTTGGTATGGGTTAGACTTGGCAATAAAAGCCGCGCACAAAAGATTTTTGCAAGTCTTATGGATAGTGCGGAAAAAGCCGATGTGAACGGGATCTATTGGGCGCCGGAAGCAAAATCTTGGCAATGGTTTAATGATTCTATAACTTTGCATAGCGCTGCTATTAAAGCCCTTTTAGAACTTAACCCACAAGATAGTCGCATAAAGGACTTAACTAAATGGATACTTTTCCAAAAAGGTGCTACTCTTTGGGGTAATAGAGAACAGGCAACAACCGCTGTTTTGACAATATTTGAAGTTATGAAAAGAACCGGTGCTTTAGCCCAAACAAAAAATTTTGATATTACTTGGAATAATCAAAATATTTCTTTAGAGGCCAAACCTTTTGATATTGACGAAAGCAAATTTACTTTAAGTGCTTATGGAAAAGAAGCTACTCCAAAAAGTTTAAGTGCGCTTATTGTTAAATCAAAAGATTCCGGTCTTGAAGATTTTGCATCCTTAACAGCCCTTTATTCTTCAAGCAAGATAGAGCAGGAAAGTAAACCCGGTATGATGAATATTAAAAAGGAATACTACCTTGTTAAAGATAAAAAAGCCATTTTACTTGAAGAAGGTGATGAGGTTGAAGTCGGTAGCGAAATACAAGTCCGTCTTACAATAACTTGTAATAATAAATTTGACTTTGTTTCTGTAAGCGATTTAAAACCTGCCGCTTTTGAAAATCAGGATTTGCTTTCTTCCTGGCAATATAAAACAAGATTATCTTATTATCAGGAAATGCAAAACAGCCAAACAAACTTCTATTTTGACTATTTGCCAAACGGCACTTATGAATTGAAATATACTATCAGGCCTACAACAAGTGGTCTTTACAATGCCGGTGCTGCCGTTATACAAAGTCAATTTGCTCCTAAATTTGGCGCACATAGTGCCGGTTTTTATATAAAAGTCAAATAATTTAACAAGCCCTAAAAATGCTTAAAAAAGGTATTTTTGGGGCTTGTAATTTAATATAATATAGATATGGAAACAATAATATTATTACTTGTAAGTTATGTAATTGGTGGTATTCCTTCTGGTTACTTAATAACCAAGAAGCTAAAAGGTTTTGATATTCGTGATCATGGCTCAGGCAATCCGGGGGCGGCTAATGTTTATAGAACCGTAGGTAAATGGGCCGGTTGGGCAACTTTCTTTTGTGATGCTTTAAAAGGTGCTATTGCTGTTGTTTTAGCAAAATACTTTATGCCTGAAAATATTTATATGCCAATGATTTGCGGTTTTGTTGCAATTTGCGGTCATATGTGGACCTGCTTCTTAAAATTCCGCGGAGGTAAAGGGGTTGCAACCTCTGCCGGAGTCTTTGGGGCTTTACTTCCTATACCAACAATTATAGGTTTTTGTGCTTTTGCTTTAGTGGTTTGGAGAACAGGCAGAATTTCCCCTGGATCAATTTTAGCAGCCATCGTCTTGCCGATTTCTAGTTTCTTTGTAGGTGATTATCCTTTATCCTACTCCGTTTTAAGTGTTGTTATCGGCGCAATTGTAATTTATAAGCACATACCTAATATTAAACGTATGCTAGAAAATAAAGAACTTGCTTTTGAGGACGGATCAAAGAAAAATGCAAATAAATAAAATAAGTGTTTTTGGCGCTGGTGTTTGGGGCAGTGTGCTTGCCCAGCAATGTGCCAATTTAGGTTTTAAAGTTTCTCTTTGGGAATATAATAAAACTCTGCTTGAGGAAATTATTAAATCCGGCGGGAAACACCCCAATATTCCAAATTTTGAGTTTCATAAAAATATAACCCTTACCGGTAGCGAAGAAGAAGCCCTTAAAGACAGTGATATGATACTTTTTGTTATCGCCTCTAAAGCAGTGCGTTCTTTTTGTAAAAAAATTAAACCTATAATTAACGGCAGGGTTTTACCTATTGTAAGTGCCTCTAAAGGCCTTGAAGAAGGCACTTTTAAAACAATTTGTGAAGTTATAGAAGAAGAACTCCCCCATCTTGAAACAAATGTTTTTGCTTTAAGCGGACCAAGTTTTGCTTTAGAAGTTGCAAAAAATGTACCGACAAAAGTTATTTTAGCCGGTCATAATGGTTTAATGTTAAATGAACTTAAAAGGCAACTTAGCAAGCCACCCTTACTCCTTGAAACTTCTTTTGACAGACGCGGTGCAGAATATGGCGGAGCAATCAAAAATGTTATTGCTATTGGTTGTGGCATCTTGGATGGCCTTGGCGACGGAGCAAATACAAAAGCTGCTCTAATCACAAAATCTATGCAAGAAATGAATATTATTATGCTTAGCCAAGGTTGCACAACCGAATCTGTTTACGGCCTTTGTGGCTTTGGCGATGCCGTTTTAACAGGTATGTCTGCTATATCAAGAAACAGAAGACTTGGCGAAAAACTGGGCCAAGGGCTTAGTTTAGAGCAGGCAAAAGAACAAGTCGGCACTATTGCAGAGGGTGCAACCGCTGTTAGAAGTGTAATGGAACTTATACAAAAAAATAAACTTCATTGTCCTATTATCAGTGCAATTTGGCAAATTGTTATAAATGCTCAAAGTCCAAAACTTTTAATTGAAGCCCTTGGCTTTAAACAAAAATAAAAAGGTGTAGTTATGAATAAAGAAGATATTATACAGGCCCTTTCCACCCGTCTTTTTGATAGAAAACAAGCTAAAACTGCTGTGGAAGAAACCCTCTCAATTATAAAAGATGCTTTAAAAAAAGGTGATAAAGTTGTCTTATCAAATTTTGGCACTTTTAAGACAAAAGAAACCAGCCCCATAACTTTAAAAAACCCTAAAACAGGCAAAGAAATTAAAGTGCCTTCAAAAATGAAAGTTCGTTTTAAGGCCTCAAAAAATATTTTGGAAGATAACCATGAACTTGGAAGAACTTCAAAATAAAAACTATTTTACTATCGGTGAAATTGAAGAATTAACCAATGTCGCAAAATATACTATAAGATATTGGGAAAAAGCTTTTGGCATTATAAAACCCATTCGTAAAGAAAGCGGACACCGCAGATATACCCGCCAAGATTTAGATACAATTTTAAAAATTAAAGAATTAACTTTAAAACACAAAATGACCCTTGAGGGCGCAAAAAAACATTTAAGCCGTTTTATGCAGACAGGGGCAAAACCAAAAAAGTCAGACGGATTTTATACTATACGCGATTTAAAATTTTTAAAAGAAATTCAAAAAGACCTTTCACAAATCGTAAAATAATGCTAAAATATATATGTGTTTAAAATTAAGTCGTAAATAATTTTAAGTGTTTTGTTCGGGGAGTGGCTTAGTGGTATAGCGCTCGCTTGGGGTGCGAGAGGTCCCGAGTTCGATTCTCGGCTCCCCGACCATTTTTAAAATTCTTACCTAATTATATTTCACAATTTACGGGGCGTAGCGCAGTTGGTAGCGCGCATGGTTCGGGACCATGAGGTCGCTGGTTCAAATCCAGTCGCCCCGACCATTTTTTGAGGCACTTTTAATAAAGTGTCTTTTTTATTGTTTGATTTTCCCCTTTCTCGTCGGAGTTGTAAGTTAATTTATACATATATAGGTCTTAGAGAGGTTTATATGCAGCACAAAAACGGCTCTAAATCACACTTTTTCTCTGAGAGCCAAAATAGCAGGATCCAAACAAAAAGGCTCAATATTTAGTATATATATAATTATGGACTATACAAAAATAGCAACTATTATGCAAACAGAATTTATACTTGAATGGAACAATTTATTAACCGCCTTTAATGAGGTTTTATTTTCTATTCCTAAAAAGCAGCAATTAGATATTTTTATACTCTTAATTAATAAAATCAATTCAAATTGTCGAGCTGCAGTCAATTTGATAAGTCAAGGATTTATAAATGAAGGGTTAATGATATTTCGTAGCGCCATTGAAACAGTTATCTATGCTAAATATTTAAAACTTTTCCCAGAAGAACAGAAACAATTCTTACATGCATCTGATATTTTCTTAATAAAAAATCAGTTTATTCAATATAAAGAGATAAAAAACAATAACATTCCTATCTCTACAGATATTCAAATTCTACTACAAACTATAGAAAATAATATAAAGCAACTAATTGCCACTAATGAACTCCTTCGTAAAAAATTTTCATCTCCTAACATAAATTTTGATAAAAAAGATATAAAATTACTTGAAGATTTTTTTCAAAATCAAAAATTCCCTTCACAAAATATTCACAAACTACTAAAAAGGATAAAAGAACGAGAGCCTCAATTTGCCAACACTCCTTTTGATTTTCATAGTATTTATTACATATATTATGACGAAAACTCCACTATTCTTCATGGAAACGGAAGATATTGGATCAATCAACCTTATTTAAATCAATATCATTTAGCTACTGTCACCAGTCACTTACTACGAATTTTAATCGTAGCGACAGATTTAGTTAAAGACGAAATTCCAAAAGATATTTTTGACAATTTTGAACGAGCAATTAAAAAATTAAAAAATTTAGAACTTAAATATCTCCCCACATATTCTCCTGTGATTTAAAAGAAGTATTCTCACTTGCTAGTGTCATCAATTGCTTGAGCGTAAAATTACGCGGATTTTTATATTCTAAAATATCTGACACTATATTCGGAGATAAATAACACAAATTGATATATCGCGCAAAAGTACGCTTATTCATACCACTAGCCTTTTCCCACTCTCTAGTGGTTAATCCTTTTTCCAGTAATTTTTTTAATTGCCAAGCCCTAGCTAAACCACGCACCAAACTCTCATTTAATTGATGAACGCTAAGAACATTTTGTGAAGTCTTATTTTGTAAGCGAGTAGATGAAAAATTATCTATATAAAAAGTTTCTAGTAAAATAATATTATCTTCTTCTACTTTCGGTACAACAAGATTGGCTTGGCAGCAATCCACCTTTGGATATTTATGACAAATATCTAAAAATGCTTTTTTATCCATTATAATTTGTAAATGGCACTTGATATCTCTTTTGACACAAATTACCTGTTTAATGCAGGTCTTAGCCTCATTAAATGTAATATTACTACATTCTGCCTGTAAATCTATACCTCTTAAATCTGAGCGATGAATTGTATCCAAAACAAACCCATCTAACTGAATAACAGGAATATGTACCCCTTTACGTATAAAATAATATTGAAATTTTTTCCCATTTTTAGTGGTACTGGTCAGTTTATAAGGCTGGCCTTTATCATTAAATAATTTATCTGTCATTAAAGTATTTTTGCGAATATAGGTGCGATATTCTCTTATTCCGTTTTTAAAGTTTCCAACTTTCTTTTGGACTTCTTCAAATATTTCTTGGGATATGATAGCAGGTTGCTTACCGGGATAAACTTTATTAGCCGCAAAATGCGGCATTTTACCGATATACAAGGGATTAGATAAAATACGCAAAATAGAACTATGCCTAAATAACTTTCCGCCACGATTTTCTCCTTTGCTTGTTGTCCATTTTTTAGTACGGTATCCATGTTGATTCATCCAATTTGCCACATCCAATATATTATTTAATTCCAAATACTTTTTAAATATTAGATGCACCGTTTCAGATTCTTTTTTATTGGGAACTAATTGTTTATCTTTTAGGTCATAACCAATAGAAGGAACTCCGCCAACCCACATCCCTTTTGCTTTAGTGGCAGCAAGTTTATCTCTTACACGCTCGGCAGAAACTTCACGCTCAAACTGAGCAAAAGATAAAAGCATATTTAATGTCAATTTTCCCATAGAATTACTGGTGTCAAATGATTGGGTAACAGATACAAAATTACAATCATACTTGCTAAATTCTTGCATCATTTTATGAAAGTCAAAAATGGAACGGGAAAGCCTATCTACTTTATACACAACAACAACTTGAACATTATGAGCGCGAATTTCCTCAATAAGTGCCTGTAAGCCAGGTCTATCCATAGTTCCGCCGCTAATTCCACCATCAGAAAATGTTTTGTAATACTCCCAGCCATTAAACGCTTGCGAAAGGATATAAGCCTTGCACGCTTCCTCTTGATTCTGTAAGGAACTAAACTCCGAGTCTAATCCCCGTTCATTAGATTTACGCGTATATACCGCACAATTAATTTTTTTCATAAGTCATTGATAAACACAACCATTTTATATATAATTACTTTATATTATATTATTTATAATATATTTATATTACAACTTACTATAGAGGTAAAAGTCAAGCATGAAAAAACAAAAAGGAACAACAAGGAATCACTATATTCCATGTTTTTTTCAAAAACATTTTTTAAATAGTAAAGGGAAAATTTGGGTTATTGAAAAAGTCGGAAACAAATGGAAATCTGTAGAAGAACGCACTCCTAAAAGTGTGTTTTACCAAAAACATTTATATGACCAAAAAACAGAAGATTTTTCAAGTAAAATTGAAAACGATCTTGCACCGGTTATTAAAAAAATTTCTACGGCTCATTCTAGTAAAGAAGTTCTACAAAAGCTAACTCAAAATAAAGGCTTTTTTCTTAAACTACAAGATTTTATTTCTATGCAACGCATGCGACAGGAACATAAGAATAGAACATCTCTTTTTGAAGTAATGAAATATTATACAAAAGAAGCATTAACTTATAATTATATTTTTATATCTAATCAAACCAATATTCCTTTTATCATTTCTGATAACTTTATACATCAAATGGAAAAAGATGGGAAACTACAATTCTATATCCCATTATCAAAAAAATTATGTTTATTTCTTATTCCTTCGGATGATTCTAATCAACATGGGAATCATCAAATTTTTTATAAAAATTGCGATGAAGAAAAAGTGGAGTCATGTAATTTAAGAGAAATTAAAAATGCTAATTCTTATATAGCTTCTAGTCAAAAGAAATATTTAGAAAAAATAAGAGATTTATTAAACTCCTAATTAACATATTATTTCTAAATATTATTTATCTTAACCCGAAAAAGGCTGGACCGCTAACATGGCAGTTTGATATCTTGGACGCAATAGCTGTTAGATTTGGATATGTTTTTTCATTCCATTCAAACTCTTTTTCGCCTTTAACTCTTACTTGATAAATTTTACCCTTATATTTTTTTATCAGTAAAGTTCCAATAGATAAAGAATATTTAGCCTTATGAGCATTTTGGATATATTTATCTGGATTATTAGCATATCGGTCCAGCCTTGTAATATATTTATCAGCCAATTTACAATGTTCTAATTCACATTGAATAGCATACCATAGCGGACGAAGTTTTGCTTTATGACCTTTAATTGGATATTTATAAAAAGAGTCCCAATAGAATTGCAATTTTTCTTCTGATAAATTTTTAAGTTCTTCAAAACTTTGTGGTAAATAACACTTTCTTCGCATTAAGATTTATCTCCCTTTAGAAGCGATTTTTACTTCTTACTATATTACCGCTTACTAAAGGGATAAAAGTCAAGTTCTTTAAAAAATTTTATCTTCTCAATAAAACCTTTATCCTCTAGGTTGTTCAGATTGTAATACTTTTCCTAAGACATTTTTCCAAATTTGAATATGCGAAGAATAGCGATGTCCCCATTTTTTAATTATATTATCTAAAATTTTCTCTACTTGCGCCGGGATAATAGTCTTATATTTTTGGAATTCTTGTAAACGAACTAATAGAAAATGAAAAGCACAACGTTCAAGTGCCGCTCCTGTCGAAACTGTCTTTTTTTGATTTTTCATTTGAGTTTTCCATTCTCCATAAAACGATATAAAAGATGCGACATTTGAACCTAAACTACCCATTTCTCGACAAATAGGACATTTGCAGATATTATTCATAAAAGCCATAGTATCAGGTATTAAATTTCTCTCATTCATCATATCATAAGCTTTTCCAACAGGATATCTAGCATATAAATCTGGAATATAGAATTTAGCAGAAGGCACCCCACCTTGTACTGGTTCGATTTCTTTATACATTCCATACCCTGGACCAGTAGAAATACCTGATAGCCCTTTAGATAGCAATAGCATAGAAAATCCGCCAGAATACATACTAATTACGCGAATATTTTGTCTATCTGCGTCCTGTACAAATTTCATATAAGTTTCCAAATCATTTTCCCCTGCCTCATTTTCTTTGAAATCATTGAGCCATAAAAATAGATTTTTCAAATGCAATTCTTTACTTTCTTTTATAATTTCCTTTTGATATTCATTTAACATTTTAGTAGATAAAAATAAGACTCCCGCTCTTCTACTAGAATCTGGAACTATATTTACAAATATCTTCCAAATCTGAAAAATAAATTTAATGTCTTCTTGATTTTTGATATAAAAATAAGGAGAAAGAAGATATTTGGGCCCAGGAATTTCTCCTTGAAAATCTTTATATTTTTCATTACTATATACTTGTTTTACTGCATTTTCTTGATAATCAACAACCCTACTCACGAATTCCGATAATAATTGATAATTATTTAAGTCTTTACTAGTTATAGCTCTTAATCCAATTTTATCAGACAGAGGATTAGAAAAAAAACTATCTCCTATTTTTCTATAAGAACGATTTATAGAACAAATCTGCACCTTGTCTTTTTGACGATCCTGCATATTATCACATTCTTTAATCCACCTATGCTGAATTTGTTCAGGATTTATACGTAAATCCTGGCATAGTTTTCCTTGTGCTTTATCTCTAGAAACCTTTTGCCATGTCCTAATAGACCATCTATCATCTGGATCTAGTCCAAAAACATAAGTAACCGGATCTATGATGTATCCTGTATTATGCTCTGATTCCTTATATAATTGCAAGAACATAGAGGAAAGCATACCCGGAGCAGATTCTAGATAATTTGCCCGTACTATTATTGAGTCAAATAGGACCCCTAGTTTTGATAAATATTTTTTTTCTGCATTAGTTCCAATTCTTAAAAAAAATTCTTTTTTATTCATTTTGCTTCACCCGCTTTCTCTAATATATACTTAACTAAATATTCATTTTTTTTATCAGAACGTATTCCCTTAGTAAATATTTTCGCATAATATCGCTCTTTACTATCTTTTCGGACAAAAATTATCCCTATACCTAATTTCTTACTTAATTCTATTGCTGTTTTATTCGTTTTATTTTTTAATATAGAAACTAAAGAATAATCTGCAATATACTTATGTCTAGAAGCTTGCTCAAAAACCTTTGTCGGGGATTTAACTTTAGCCTCTATTGCTAGTGAACAAGATTTTTTATAGGCATAAATATCTAATACACGTTCACAAAATTGTAATTCAGTAATAATATTTCGATATCCAATTCTTCTAAGTAATCTTATCGTAGCGTCTACAATTTTTTGTTCTGGATGTTTCAGTTTTAAATTACTCATTACTTATAACCTCATGACGGTCACAAATATCTTTAAATTTTATCCCTAAATATTCGTGTCGTCCTAAAATAATTATACTAACAACTAACAACAATAACCCAGAAAGGGATAATACTTGCAAAGAAATAATTTTAAACACAAAAGTGAATACAAGTAATATAAGGCCACAAAATATTAATACGAATGGGACAAAGCGTATTAATTTATTACACTTTCGAAACTCCCTAAACAAATCTTCGGCTTTGTAATAGTCTACAAAAAGATCCTTTTTACTTTTTAAGATAATTTTTATATTTTCTTGAATTAAAACATTAACGTCTTCCTCACTTAATCCAGTCTCCATAATATTTGCATTAGATAATTCATTAGCAACAAGAATCCCTATTTGTACTCTCAAATAATCCAAAATATATTTTCTCAGTTTAGTTAATTCAATATCTGTTTCCTTAGGTCTAGATAACCCCCAAGAAATAAGACCAGGAATTACTGCTAACACTGACGCGGCTATTTGTAAAATATTATCTATACTCATAAAATCTTGTCCTTAATCTCCGACTCCGTTGTAAAATTTGGATAATGAGAATATACATAACTAAGTAAATCCGTCAAAGACATACTTTTATATTTACCTCTAATTTTCTGAACAGAGTTTACCTGATTTGGAAATTTTCTAAGATATTCTTTTCCTTTTTCCGTAAGGCGATAAACAACATTATCTTTCTTCATTATTGGTTCTTTAGTCGTATCTTCTTCTATAAAATCTGCTGGGGCATCATCATCGAGTGTAGTTTCACTGTTAGAAGTAGGATGAGATAATAAATCTTTGGCTGACATATTGTAAACATCTTCAATACGTTTCTTTTGGTTTAAAGAAAATTTTTCATATGAACTTTCAATATATCCCATATTTATTAAAAAATCAATATCATCCTGTACTTTTTTAGAAAATGGTCCAAAACGATATGGTTCAAAATCTGCATTTAATACGATTTTGCCTTCTTGTTCTACCAAAAATAATAATTTCTGTAACCGAGTTATACCTATAATTGGTCCATCAATTAATAAATTTAGAATAGCTTCTCTTATTGTCATATATAGTACTCTCCATATGTTATATCATATTTTAATCTTTTTAAATACGAATAGATACTCGTGGGCAAGTAATAAAAAGTTGTATTTAATACTATTTGTCTTCCAGTATCCTGTTGCTTTACAATTATGTTGTTCTTTAATAATGATTTCTTTTAGTGTAAATCCTGCATTTAAAAATTGTTGCATTACTTGGAATCCTAAAGGAATTACACATCCTTTTTTGCGAGTATCTCCTATAAGAATTGCACAAAACTTATCTTTTTTTAATACACGGAAGCAAGAATCAGCAACTTTTTTAATTTCCAGTAAGAAATCTTTTATTTTAAAGTGTGATAAGTCCCCTTCGATATCTTTACTGTATTGAATAATATCGGCATAAGGAGGGTGCGCTGCAATCAAATCAATACTTTCATCCAATATCCCGTTTAAATTTCTGGCATCGCCTTTTCTTACGGCTATTTTACCTGGATTTCCACATTTGAATTGAAGATGTTTTTTAGTTAATTCAATTGCGGATGGATTTATATCAATACCAATAGCATTGCGTCCTAATAGTTTGGCTTCCACCAAAGTTGTGCCACTACCGATAAATGGGTCTAAAATTAAATCTCCTTGTTTGGAGTAGCGCAAAATGATATTTCTTGGTACAAACGGAGACCAGTTCCCTCTATATTTACCATCGTGTGTAGCCCAATTACCACGTTTTTTGAAACTCCATATAGTATTGGTTTCCAACTCAAATTCTTCAGGTTCCAATAGTTGTTTCTTTTTAGCCATATTATTTAAGCAAAGTATCCATGATACCGTCTTCCATATCTTTAATACTATAGATATGAGGTAATACATCAAAAGTTTCTTCTAAATTATGCCTAGCAGATGTCCAACCTTTGCCATCTGTAAACCATACAAAAGTAAATCCAGAAATATTTACGGCTTCTAATGCTAATGTTTTATAACTGCGTGCAGTTTCATTTAATTTTGAGCCGCCTCCGGCATAAAAATTAGTTTCTATACCGTAAATCATTTTTGGAGTTTTTACAATAAAATCAAATCTTTTTTCTGTTTTTCCTTTATTAGAAATAGCAGAGAAATCAATATTCCATTTTTGTTGTATTTCGCTAACATACATTTCGGGATAATATGCTTTTAAAGCATTATCATCTTTTTTAGCAATGCCTGCTTTTTGTAAATATGATTCTACTACATGTTCCATTAAATGACCGCCACGATTTTTGCGTCCATTGGAATCCAGACCAGTTTCTACTCCTGTAGCATAATCTAGCAAGTTACTTATTAAATGATTTTGTAATAAGTTAAATAAACCCGATTTTTGCATAAATTTGGCATATTCTTCCGGAGTTGTTGCTACTTTATCAAAACGATAAATGCGCGAACCATTCTCATCAGTAATAGCTACTTCTTTTCCTCTTATCGCAAGTAGTAAAGGTATGCATTTTAGAACTTCCGGATACTTATTAACTAAATTAATAAATTCATTTTTTATATCCTTATGCCCAATAAGTGCGTTTAAGATATTCAATTCCACTCTTATAGAATCAATATTGCCATATACTTTATTAAAATCTACGTAATAGTCATAAGTAGCAATAGATGTTTTAAAATTAGATAACCATTTTTCAAAATTACGTGTCATATTTTTCTCCTAAAAATTTGCGATAAGAAGTTCATTAATTTTTCCACGAGATGTCTGTTTGCAGTTAATCATACGGGAAGCAAGCACCCTCTCTATCTTAAAAGCACGATATAATTTGTCAAAGAAGGAATCTTTTGGGTTAACATTGTGAGGGTCAGAGTTGCTAAGTAAAACCTTTGCATGTTTGCTATTAACTTTTTCCACATAGTGTGCCAGTTCAATTTGAGCGTCATCATCAAATTCTTCAGCCGTATAAGAAGTGAAACTAGATGTTTGAGTTAATGGGCGATAAGGAGGGTCAAAATAGACCATAGTTTTATTATCAATAAATCCCATAGATTTCTTATAATCGGCACATACAATTTCAACTTTCTGTAAAAGTTTAGATACTTTCTTTAAATTGTCTTCATCGCAAATAAGCGGATTTTTATATGCCCCCATAGGAACATTAAATTCGCCTTTTCTATTCACGCGATATAAACCATTAAAGCAAGTATGATTTAAAAATATAAACAAAGCAGCTTTTTCTATTTTTTGTGCCTGTTGTTTTGTTGTTAACTTATTAAAAAGTTCTCGTTTTTGATAATAATAGGTTTTACGTTGAGATTCATTTCTTCTTAAAAACTCATTTTGAACTTTGATAAGTTCTTTTATTAATTTATCAACTTGTGTTTTAACAATTATATAAGTATTAATTAAATCTTCATTAATATCGCTGATATAAGCTTGTTTAATTGGGTAATTAGTTAGGACATGGAATAAAACTGCGCCACCACCTACGAAAGGTTCTGCATATTTTTCGAAACTATTTAATTTGCTAATTCTTTTGTCGATATCAGAAAGTAATTGTGTTTTACCTCCTGCCCACTTCAAGAATGGCTTTGCTACACTTCTTTTATCTACATAACGCAAATGGCGATTATCATTTGGTTTGGGAGTTTCGGAAGGAATAAGCCACATATTACCGATACGATTTAGCTCGGGAATACGATTATTTTGACAAAAAACTAATACACGTCTTTGTGAAATATGCCACTTGGCGGCAGCTTCTTTTGTAGTAAGATACCCCTGCATAAAAACCTCTTTTATTTAAATTATACAATTATTCTTTTCTTGGAACAATAGCAATATCATTTATATAATAACATTTTTTGTCTTAAATTAGTTGAAATACTTAAAACATCTATAAATACTATTTAGGGTTGCTAAATCCAATCAAATATTTTACATTTGTTAAACTCTAACAACTGAGATAAAGCATCTACTTGGTCATCGTGTTTTGTATTAGGAAAACCTAAAATTTCGTGTTTAAAATCAGAAAGCCACTTCTGTTCCATATCCGGCAACAAACAATCCCCCCTTTCAAGAATAGGAGTAACATTTTTTAAACGAACCTCTTTATCTTCTTGCGGATGAATCGGATCTATCCGAAACCCAAGTGATTTTAATCCTTGCTGAAACCCTATACCACAGCCAACATCTTCTATAAGCAAACGCACTTCCAAATTTTTTGCTACACAGCGACATACCTTACGCTGTTTTTCTATATAATCTCTTGCAGTCCTAATAAGCGCAGGCAATTCTAATTTCCACCGCTGAATATCAACGATATAATATTTTTGTGAAGTTCTTAATGCACAAATACACACACTATAATCATTTTCACGCCCTGTTTTAATAGCTAAATCCCAACTAAATATAAGTTGAATAAACTCAGGATAATCACCTATATGCACGACATTAAATATACTTTTTAAAGAATAAGTTTTGAACCATTCCCACTTAACAATATGCCCACCAGGAGCTAAAGGACTTTGCTGACACTGACACGAAAATGCTAAAGTTCCCATTGCTTTTTTATATTGTTCTATTTGCTCAATCCCTTCACGAGCAGGGTGTAATAAATCTCCTAGATGTCTATGGTATTTATAAGAAATACTAGAATTTCCTAAGTATTTACGCCACTCCCAGTACTCGTCAACCATAGCCACAAGAGGCATTGTTATATGCTTAAAATCTACTTTGCTTTCAAGTAAATATCCCGTCAGATCTTGTTCATGGGTGCGTTGCATAATCAGCAATATTTTCCCGTTCTTTTTGTCATTTAAACGACTATAAAGAGTATTACCATACCAATCATTTACTTTTTTACGCAAAACATCAGAATTAGCATCCGCAGGTTTTATCGGATCATCAATAATTATCCAATTTCCGCCGCGACCGGTAAGAGTTCCACAAATTGTTGTAGAATATCGCCCTCCGCCTTGTTTGGTTTCAAAATCCATAATTTCATGATGAGTAGGCGCTAATCTGCTAAACGGAAAAACTCTTTTATACCATTCTGTTTCCATAACCCGACGACAATCCATAGCCAGTTTTTTGGATAGTTCATCAGCATAACTAACACAAACAATAGACTCTTTAGGATAATGCCCCAAAATAAATGCTGGAAAAGCAACCGAACAAATTATTGATTTCATATATCTAGGCGGAATATTAACAATTAGACGATTGCTCTCTCCCCTTAACATTGCTTCTAATTCCGCACAAATTACATCAATATGCCAATTATCCTGATATTTATCTTGAGGACTGACTTCATTAAAAACTTTAAGAACGAAAGTTTTAAAATCATGTCGAATAATTATATCTAAAAATTGTATCTTTTGTTCATTCGTCAGTGTCATTTTTAACTTCACCTAATCTTAATTGCTTTAAAAAAGTATTCAATATTTCATTATCATTTTGGTTTAATAATGATATTTTCTGCATTTGTTCTAGCTCTTGTTTATCACTTTCTAATATAAGTTTAAGGGCAATACGTGCCGATTTTTCATTACCTTTAATTCCTTCATTTAAATGAGCACGAAAAAGAGCCTCTCGCTTGTCAATTTTTATAGTTTTATCGCCTTGTTTTGCTAAAATCTTTTCTCTAGCACATTTACGGACAATACTCATCATATTTTTATGTCCCTTTGGGCGTCCTTGCTTATTACCGCTATAACCGGGCTTAAATTGATTTTTCTTAGGTGGTTTACCATAACCTATTTCATAATTAACAGACATTTTTTCCTCCTTGGTTGCATTTAGTAGCTAATAATTCCTTATAAGTCTTTCCTGTAGCTAAATGTATAGCTACTTTACTATTGCCTAACGCTTCATAACGACGAATAGCAGTATCTACATATTTTGGTTCCAATTCTGCACCATAGCAAATACGCCCAGCTTTATCTGCAGCAATTAATGTGCTGCCTGAACCTAAAAATGTATCTAGCACAATACCACCCCGGTTAGATGCATCTAAAATAGCATCTTTAATCATTTCTACAGGTTTTACTGTGGGGTGCATAGCCCTTTTTTCAGCGTTTTCGGCACTTGGTGTATTAACTCCCGGATAACACCATACATTTGTCCGATATCGGCCATGAACGCCTAATTCTATATTATTTATATGAGGTTGTTTCCCGTGTTTAAACATAAATACCAGTTCATGTTGAGAACGATAAAAAGAGCCCATCCCGGCATTATCTTTACGCCAAACACAAATATTTTTAAATTGATCGTATACTTCGGCCGCTATTAAAATTTCTTTGCAGCTTCGCCAATCCATACAAATATAGTGAAGTGAACCGTCTTTGCTAAATTCACACAACAATTCAAATGAACTATGCAAAAATTTTGTAAACTCTTCCGTAGTCATTTCTCCAGAGGCAAATTTAAATTCTGCATGTTTTACACTACCGGCCCCGCAAACATGTCCGTTAATTTTCACATTATACGGAGGATCAGTAAAAACCATATCAGCTTTTCTACCATCCATGAGAGAAGTTAATGTTTCACGTTTTAGAGAGTTTCCGCAGATGATTCGGTGTGATCCTAACTGCCAAATATCACCTTCTTGGGTTACAATTTCATTATCTGCAATAAATGGTATATTATTAACTTTAGAGTCTAACTTTTCTTGTTTTCCCTCTAAAATCACATCAATTTCACCCATATCATAGCCTGTAGAAGTAAGTGAAATTTGAGGATCTTCAATCTCAATTTCTTTCAATTCTATCTGCAATTTTTCAATACTCCAAGTTCCTTGTTCCGCCAAGCGATTATCCGCTATGCGGTAAGCTCGTTTTTGGGCTTTTGTCAGATGCGTTAAACGAATAACAGGAACTTGTTTTAAACCTCTATTCCTGGCTGCTTCTAATCGTGCCTCTCCAGCAATAATAATATTGTTTTCATCAATAAGAATTGGATTAATAAATCCAAATTTTTCAATTGAATTGCCAATTCGGACTAATTGTTTTAGCCCATGTTGGCGAGGATTGTTTTGATATATGCCTAAAGTCTCTAAAGGCACATAGTTGACCGTAAGGTCATAATTGATCGGCGTTTTTGCCATGTTTCCTCCTTAATTTAAATAATCATCTTTAGGTTTTATACCAGTTTCCTTGGTGGATTATTCATTTTAAGGCAGGAATGCAAAAGTGCCAGCAGAAGTTTTATGTCTGATGCTATTAGACATTTGCAAGAGTTTATCCAAATAGGCTCTTAGCAAATTTATACTCTAGTTAATGTAGCAAATTTTACAAACAAAATCAAATGTTTTATTTTTATTTATTAATTCAATTTCTTTATCTAGTTATAATTGCTATAATGAAAGAAAGGTTTACTTTAAGTAACCCTTGTACAATTTATCCCTTGGCTTAGTGCCGATAACGGCACGCTTTTACCCCAGGGTAAAAGGAACTTGATACTAACAAGGCCAATTAACCGTAGTATGACGGAAAGTCATGAGCCCGTTTACCTATGGCGAATGTTATTTACCATTTGGTGAGTAACTACGGCTGCGTTTCTAGCGCGTATCAAGTTCCGTTAGAAATGACAGCCGTTTTTTTATCTATTTATACTTGACTTGACGGTTGTAATTAGCGACAATACGTTGTCTCCACTATATATCATAATATAATTTCAAGGAGGATATAAATATGAATAAAATGGAACAATTATTAACCAAATTCTCAGCAGAGGCAAAACATTGGTTCTTTGAAGAGCCTGAAAAACGATATAATTTAGCAAATACCCAATATCAATTTTTTAAACAATTTTTTACGAAAGAAAACTTACAAAATGCTTCTTGGGAACAATTACAACAAATAGGTGAACACTTACATACTTTAAGGAATCTATCCATAGCTCAAAAAAATGCTTTTGGAAACCCCAATCATGAATTATCCTATTACAAGCAACAATTTAACAATTTATTAGATACAAATATTCCCATAGAACAACGTATTAATAATTTTAAAATAAGTTATTTTGGAGAATCTTCTTTAGGCGAATTATTAGGATATATTTTTCCAGAAGAATTTGCAATTTATAATCAACGTTCTCTAGACGCATTAAATGTATTAAATATCCCTATTAAATCCACTCGTGGAGAAAATTTTGCAACTAAATTTATTAACTTTAATAAAACCTTAGAACCTTTACGAACAGCATATAATCAAATCGTTGGTAAACAAACAGATTTGCCTATTAATTTAGAATTGGATCAGTTTTTAAGTTGGGTGGAAGAAACACAAAATAATATCTCTGATTTCCCGACATTCTGGGCTGTCGGTTCTTATTGGGAAAGTGATAAAGGAGAACAGCAAAAACGCTTTTTAGAAGAATCTATTTGGGAAGACGGTTATGGAGCCAATGGAAATGACAAATATGCAAAACAATTAAATTCAGTTTCTGTCGGAGATTTCTTGGTATTAAAATCTTCTACCACTATAGGTCCTGGGCACAAAACCCCTATAACAATTATTAAAAATATCGGAATTGTTGAAAAGAAAAATAATTGGTGGTCTTTTAAAGTAAAATGGTTAAACATTGCTAATTTGCCATATAAAATTGAAGGCAAAGTTCTGTGGAATACTATTGCGCCAATTAAAGACATTGCTATCTTAGATATACTCAGAAATTTAGTAGATAATAAATGGGATGGCTCCCTTATTAAAGCTTCTAATTCTAAATTCCCCCTTAATCAAATCCTCTTTGGACCTCCAGGAACAGGAAAAACATATCATACCATCACTAAGGCAGTGGAAATAATTGAAGGTAGAATATCTGAAAATTACGAAATAGACAAAAAACACTTTGATGAACTTAGAAAATCAGGACAAATTCAATTTATTACTTTCCACCAAAATTATTCTTATGAAGATTTTATGCTGGGTATTCGCCCAATACTAAATGGTAGTCAAATTGCCTACGAATTACACGAGGGACCTTTTAAAAAAATAGCAGATAAAGCCCGCAAAGATCCAGAGAATAACTATGTGCTAATTATTGACGAAATTAACAGAGGTAATATATCTAAGATATTCGGCGAACTAATTACCCTAATAGAAGATGATAAAAGAGGAGGAAATGAGTACGCTTTATCTATGCCCTTAATGTATCAAAAAGATAATGAGGAAGATTTTAGCGTGCCAAAGAACTTATACATAATTGGAACAATGAATACTGCGGATAAATCAATTGCACTTGTGGATATTGCTTTACGCCGACGCTTTGTTTTTGAAGAAATGATGCCTAAGCCCGAACTTATTCCTGCTAAAGTAGAGTTATTTAATTTACAACAATGGTTTCAACAAATCAATAATAAAATTACACAATTAATTGATAAAGATCATCAAATTGGTCATAGTTATTTTATGAAAGTAAAAACAGCTAAAGATTTATATCAGGTATTTTACCAATGCATTTTTCCCCTTTTAAATGAATATTGCTACGGTAACCCTGAAAAATTACAAGAAATTATCCCTGGCTTTATGGAAAAAGATAATGATACTTTAAGAGTTAAAAATAGACTTTCATTAGAAGATTTTTTAATAGCCTTACAAAGTCAACAGGAACCTGTAAATGACGAAAATAAAATTGATACAAACGCATGAATACGACAAAATCAATTATAAAGATTTGGGTATATCTCGTAATCAAGCGCAACAGTTCAAAATATTTTTATTACAGAACGGGCTTTCAAAAGCTCTTGATTTCCAATTGGACTATATTTGCACCAACTCGTATGTAGGCACTATTAAATATAAAGATTTTCAATTAAATATCCTTCCTAAAATATTAGGTGATAAGGATTCTGATTGCCTAAAAAATTTTGCTTTCATGCTAAAATATACCAATAAACTTACCATTCATAATATAAATTTTGCTCAATTAGAAAGACTCTCTAATAACCCTTTTTTAGAATTTCTGATAGCTCATTATGCCAAAATATTATTAGACACTCTAAATCTGCATATTCCCCACCATTATGAAAGTTACGAAGATAATTTGCCGACTATAAAAGGTAGAATTTTATTTTCCAAACATTTTAAAGTAAATTGCGCTAATCAAGCAAAAACCTATTGTCAGTTTGATGAGTTTACCCCAAACAATCTTTTAAATCAAACTCTTAAATTTGTAGCTCACGCTTTAGCACAATTAACTAAAGTTAAAGAAACACGTAATAAATTACTAAAGATTTTAGCCATATATGATGATGTTGAGTTAAAAACAATATCTTACAGCCAAACCAAAAAGATTTTATTAAATAAAAATCAAATACGATTTAAAGATTCACTAGATCTAGCTAAATTATTTTTACAACACAGCACCATAAGCTTGCACGACCATCATTTTAACAATTTAGCAATTTTGTTTGATATGAATCTCTTATTTGAAGAATTTGTAGCAGTAGCCCTAGACAAGATTTTCCCAGGTAAAGTGCAAATTCAAGCGCGGCACACAATCATAAAAGATATAGCAGGATTGCCTAATACAAGTTATACTATCAAACCGGATATTTTACTGGGAATTAACACAATTATTGATACTAAATATAAAATTTTAGATTTACCGGAGAGAAAACCTGCTGAATCAGATATTTATCAGATGTTAGCATATAGTAAATTCTATGAAAGAAAAAATATTATTTTATGTTATCCTGTATATAAACAACATTACAATAAAAAAACCACAATACTAAAGGATGATAAATGCCATCTTTCTTTAATTACATTAGATTTACATCAGCGATTAACAGATTCTTTTGTAAAGGAGCTATTTTATAATGCTTTCAATGCGTTCTAATAAAATTAAAGGCTGTTTAATCGGTGGAGCTGTTGGTGATGCTCTTGGATATCCTATTGAATTTATGTCTATAGAACAAATTAGATATAAGTATGGTCCTTCTGGTATAACTTGTTATGTTGGCACACAAATATCCGATGATACTCAAATGACACTTTTTACCCTTGACGGTTTGTTATATGCTAAAACATTTTTTCCTAAAGTATGGGAAAATAGAGTAATAATTAGACAATGCGTTTTTCACGCTTATCAAGATTGGCTATTAACCCAAACAAGAGAATATCCTATTCCAGATGATATAAGCACATATTCTCAGCTGATACATATCCCTGAGATGTTTTCCCGCAGGGCGCCTGGAACGACCTGTATAAATGCCCTTAATAACGGAGAAATGGGCACTATAAACAACCCTTTAAATGATAGCAAAGGGTGCGGAGGCCTTATGCGTGTAGCTCCAGTAGCACTTGCTTTATACAACACCAGGTTATCCACACGCGAAATAGCCCTTATCGGTGCAGATATTGCTACCATTACACACGGACACGAATTAGGGTATATGCCTGCTGCTGCCTTAGTCTATATTCTAACAGAGTTATTAAAAGGACAAACTTTATTACAAACTCTTAAAGAAATTAGTCCTTTTTTAATATCGCTTTTTCCTGAATCAGAAAACTTGCACAAATTATTAAATCTTATTACGCAAGCCCAACTGCTAGCAGAAATGAATATCCCAGAAGATAAAGCCTTTGAAATATTAGGACAAGGATGGGTAGCAGAAGAAACTTTAGCCATAGCCATTTTCTGTGCTTTAAAATATCATGACAACTTTGAAAAAGGTGTTCTAGCTGCAATTAATCATTCTGGAGATAGCGATTCTACAGGCAGCGTAACAGGGCAAATATTAGGAACAGCCTTGGGAATTGATGCTATTTCCTATAAATATATTGATTACTTAGAATTAAAAGATATTATTTTAGAATTAGCCCAAGATTTACAAAATTCCACTCCTTTAAGAAATCTTGCTGAGAAATACAAATTAACAAGTTTAGGCATTTATTATCATTATCAATATGGTAATCTTCTTAGAAAATACAAGGAAAAATTCCCCCAAGCTGATACTATACATTTTAGAGAATTAATGCCAAAAAGAATTGCGGTTAGTATTATGGCTAGTGCTATAAAAAATGAAAAGCCGTTTTTGCCAAATCTTGCCCAAGAGGACAAAAAGAGTTTAAAATCTCTGATAAAAGAATGGAATAAAGAAGATTTTTCCTTTTCGCATTGGATGTATAAAAGAGAAAAACAAGGTATTTATCTTTTATGGGTACAAAAATGCCGAGAATATCTAATGCAATTCCCAGACAAGAAACTTGAAGACCTCTATCCAGAAGAGCATAAAGAACTTGATAGAATCTTTAAAAAGTATTTTAGAAAAAGTGCCAAAGAATTAAAAGCCTTAAAACAGCAACACGTTAAAGATATTGATGAACAGTGCGAAACGATGTTGAAAATTCTTAGATAGTTCTTTAATATACTACAATTAAGAAAGTCTTTACATAGGAAGAATCGTATCCTGCGGAATTGCTAGTGCTAAAAAATATTTAGCTCGACTTGTTGCAACGTATAATTTTTTACGTTGAGTTTTATATTTTGTAGTTACTTCTCCGCGCAGTCGTTCTAGATTCGTATTTTTTCCGGATGAACTTCTGATAGAATCTTGCGTAGCTAAAACTAAAGTCGCATCATGGGTTTCCCCTTTAACCCCATGAATGGTATCCACACAAAATGTAATACTATCAACAATAAAACTATTGTCTTTTACAGAATATTCTTTATCGTTCAAAATAATTTTAGCTTTTATTCTGTTTGGTATATTATCATCTTCTTCGCAAAGTTTTTTATAATCAAATGAAAAATCGCTTATTTCGGAAAGATCTTTTTCTATTGCTTCTTTTGTAATCGGACATGCTTTAAAAATCCATTGAAAAAATTTTTGTTGTAATATTTTTTCTTGATGTGTATCTTTCAAATGAGTTTTAAATTTAGCAACAGACATTTTAGTATTTAAGGTAGCCGAACTCAGACAAAAGCATAAAATATTATATTTTTCCATAAAATTCCCTTTAATATTATCTTGGATATAATGTAATGCTTTAAATATATTAGTTGTTTTAAAATTAGTTATTATATTCTTCTTATTAAAACAAGGTATATAAGAAGATATAGTTAGCACTTCTTTATCAGTTGTATTTTCCCCTTGAGCACCTATAATTTTAACTACAGGATCAAGAGGTAATTTATTTTTATTTTCTAAAATAAAATTAACAAAATCTAGTATTGCTTTACTAGGATTAGAACGTGGAAAGAAAATTTCTTTTACCTCATAATCATTCTCACAACATCCTTGCAAAATAGTACTACTACATGTATACTGACTTGATTCTTTAGCAATTTTCTTTCCAAAACGATAGCTATCTTTAATTAATGAGTTTTCTGCAACACGTTGGAATAATTTATCACTTATATCTGTACTATTTTTTTGAGCATAAATAGCCTGATCGGGGTCACCAATTCTCTGAAAAACGACTTTTTCTTGATTAGAAAAACACTTTTCTAATAAGTCATACTGCAAATCATTAGTATCTTGTGCTTCGTCAACTATCACGAATGGAAAACGATATTGAAGGACTCCCAATATCATAGGATATTTGGAAATTAATTCTTGAGCGCATTTGTACATACCATCATATGTCCATATACCTTGTTTTTGCAGTTCGTTTTTAATAAGAATCCAACGATTAGCTTGTTGTAGAAATCCTTCTTCTCTTTTTTTCTTAGTGGAATATTTTTTTATATTTAATTTCTTACAATAATTTTCAAAGCTCCCCTCTAACATAGTAGTATACTCTGGAAATAGAATATGACGGCTTTTTAAACATTGACATTGGAAATAGTTAAACTTCATCGCACTCAAATGCCAATAAATATCAGAATCAACAGTATTAACTTTGCCAAAGAAACTTTCAATATAAGGAATTGCTAAAAAATTGTCGACAAATTGCTGAATTGTACCAATAAAATGAGGATGAGATTCTAAAGAGAAAGAAGGCTCTATTTTAGATAATTCTTGTATAATAATATCTTTTGCTACATTAGTGTGTGAAAGGACACAAATTCCTTGATTTATATAAGGCCATTTCCTAAAAAGAATGGCTAGTTTAAATGCTAATAAAGTAGTTTTCCCGCTACCTGCTACCGCATGAAAATCCTGAGTCTTTAAATTCTTAATAATTTCTCTACGATTAGAATCAAATATTTTTTTATTTTTAGGAAATTTCAAATTATATGAATTTAATAAGGCATCTATATCTTCTTCCAAAATTGATATTCTTTCACTAATCTTCATTGAGATATTCCTTTTGCAACATAATTAATGGCATCTTTTAAGTATTGGGGAATATCATCTAAAGAAAGTAACAACAATTCTTTAGCTTTCATAAGATTTTCTTGAGTCCAAGATGCATTCTTCAATTCCTGTAATTTTAATTCAATAAGGCTTTTATTATCCTTTATATTTAATTGAGCGAGAAGCTTGTCAAAACCATTAATATCAAAACATACTAAATTATATGCAATTGAGGATTTGTTTCTTTCAATGTAACATTCATATAAATCTTTTACAGATAGCTTATAGATATCTCTTTGTGGTGTGATAATCTGCTGAATAATATGACAAATTTTTTCTCTATTCTTATTTATTAAGTCAATTTCTAATGTTCTATATTTAGAAACGAATCCTTTATGAAAAGTAGAATTGAATTTATATTTCTTTTCTCTTGCTAGTTTATATTCATTTGAAATACAAGAAGAATCATCCCAAACTTCAGACAAATCAAGATCTGTAACATAACCAATAGGGATTGGAATATCTTCCCCATTTTTTCTTTGAAATATCTTTAAAAATCGTTCAAAGGATGTGTTTCCTAAAGCAATAATAGAAATACCTAATTTTTCTAAATTTACATCTAACAACTCAGCTATTCTAGCAAATAATAATTGTTCTGAAATTCCTTCAACCAACAAAAGTCCTCTAGCAAAAAATAAATCTGCTTTTGTAACATCTAAAAATTTTTCAAGAAAAATATAATCCTGTTTATCTAATCCGGTTTCTTTTTCTCTAAGAGAATATATCTGTTGTTTACAACATATATATAAATTAGATATAGGAACTTTTGATGATAAATTAGGACTATGAGTTGTAATAAATATTTGGAATTTATCTTTCTGACTACGTATAAAATTCAAAAAATTCATTTGTAATTGAGGATGCAAATGAGCTTCAGGTTCTTCTATAAGCATAATAGGAGCTTGATTATATCTTTCGCTTTCCAACAATAAGAACTCTGCTGCCATAAATAAAATATTTTGATATCCTAACCCTTCTTTCCCATAAGAATCTTTATATTCTAGGTTTAGCCGCGTCAAAATTTCACGAAGTTTATTCTTGTTATCCTTAGATTTAATTCCCAAAGAGATTTTTTTCTGTCCTTGTAAAATTAATGCATTTAAATATTTTTCTTGAATGGTTTCCGTAATACCTTGTTTTTCTTCTTTTAATGAATCTATCCTTCTTGTGATATTCTCATAAAAGTTTCCCATTTCTTTAAATATTCCTTTAGCATCTTTAATAAAATCTTCTTCTGCTAAATGAATATATCCTTCTAAAATCTTTGATAATCTAGAACCTCTATTTGCAATTAATTCATTTTCGGCATCTCTTAAAGGTTTTAAATAAGTGACTTCTAATTCATCCTTTAAAATAGGATCCAAATCTTTTCCATCTTCATTTTTACCTGTTTTAATATGACGTCTAATATATCCGTTTCTGCCTTCATCATTTTTATTGCAGATTAGTGTAATATGTAATTGTGGTATAATATTATTCTCCATCTTTTCATAAGTCAAATATGGTAAGAACGTAGATTGATTATCTTGATTCAAATCAGAAAAAATCAAATGTATCTTAAACTCATTTACTTGCTCTCCATTTGCATCGATATAAAAATCATTTTCTCTATCGATATTAATACGATCGGCAGAATTAGTATCCAAAACATATTTAATTGCATCTAAAATCGATGTTTTTCCAGAATTATTTTCTCCAACAAAAACATTTAGACCTTTATTTAACGTTAAGTTGAGATCTTTAAACATCCTAAAATTTTTAATAATTATTTGACTAATATACATAAAAATATTCCTCGTATTATAAAGACAAAATATACTCTAATTATACAAGATTATTGAACTCTTTTTATATATATTTTTCCCTGTTAGGAGTTTAGGGAATTTGATAAATATCTACCCTCATTTTAGCAATACAATATAAAATAGGACAATCGCGCTAATTTATACAAAATTAACAAAATTCCCTGTATTTACCCTGATAATCAGGGAAAAATGATAAAATAAAGATATAAGCTTCAGCATCTTAGAGAGAATAACAGTCAGTTCTGTCTGACCGATTTTTATTTTATAATAATTTTTTCTATTCTATATTCTCTCAATTTTTATGCTATAATGAAAATTAATTTGATAAGGAGTTTTTATGAAAAAATTTTTTCTTATTATCCTTGCTTTAATTATAACAACACCTGCATTTACAGCAATAAGTCCCCTTGATAGAAAAATACAAAAAGATCAAAAAGAATACAACCAAAAACAAATAAAATGCCCTGAAAATAAACCTTTATTTGTTAATGGCGCTTGTATGGCGTGTAATGAATATAAAAATTGGAATGAAGTAGCCGGTATTTTAGGATGTGAAAAATGTGAAAACTCAAATAGTTGTTTTGGTAATCATTGTTGCTTAAACTGCCCTAAGGAAAGGCCCGTATTATTAAGCAATGGCTCTTGTGTGCCATGTAATTATAAATCTACCGGCGGACCGATATATGATATTATAAAAGGGCAAGAAAGATGCTATACAAAATGTCCGAAAGATAAACCCTTGCTTATGGCAAATGGCAAATGTGCAAGTTGTGATGTAAAAAATTATAGGGTTTTAGGATGTGAGAAATGCCCTAATAGACAAATGATAAATAATTTATGTTATTTTGTTTGTCCAGATAGTAAGCCCGTCTTGCTTAGAACAGGTGAATGTAAAACTTGTAATCAAATTTTAAGAGAATATAAGAATTTACCTAGTTATAATATATTGTCCGGTTTGGAAAAATGCCCTTTTAATAAGAAATAATTACTTCAAAATAAAATTGAAATTTACCAAAAAACTGAAGCAAAAATAAACCCCCGTGTTTGCTTCGGGGGTTTAGTTAGTTATTGACACTTCGGTCATTATCATTTCCTTTAGGGTTATTAGGTCAACTTACCTAAGGGGGCTTAATGCTATGAAGTGGCACCACTGCCAACTCTCACAACACCCGCCAAGGACGCCTTCAATAACCTTACCCCTAGTATATGCCTAAAACAAAAATTGTCAAGGTCTATTTTATAAAAAAATAAAAAAGCCCCGTAAAAACGGAGCTTTTTTTAAAAAAGAGAGCTTAAATTTATTTAACATCCCCCATCCAGCGTTTTAATGGCTTCATAATTAAAATAAGAACAATTGAAGCAACTAAAGGGGCTAAAATTAAGAAACCAAAGAAATGCTCATTACTGATTTTGCCAAATAAGCTGGAATAATAACCCGCAAGTTTATTTGAGGCCGCATTAGCCGTTTTCCAAACAGCCATTAAAATGCCCACAAATTGCACAGGAGCAAGTTTTGTTACTAAGGATAACCCAACAGGCGACAAACAAAGTTCGCCCATTGTAAACGCAGCATAGGCAAAAATTAAGTAGCACATACTTACTTTAATACCAGGGCCCATTTGCATAGCAGCAAGTAATAAAATCAAATAACCAATAGCCAGCATCCACAAAGCAATCACAAACTTAGCCGGGGTAGATGGCTCTTTTGATTTTTTTGCCAAATCTATCCAAAGTTTAGAAAATAACGGAGCAAACAATACAACAAAAACAGGATTTAAACTCTGGAACCAAGTAGCGGGGACCTCCCAAGTCCAACCAAATAAATTTACGATTCTATTGGTATGTTCATAGGCAAATAAATTTAAAGCTGCACCTGATTGCTCAAAAGCAGTCCAAAAGAAAATAACAAAGAAAGCTAAAATAAAAATTACAGCGACTTTCTTTTTTTCTTCTGAAGTAAGAGGTGTTTTTGCAACCTTTTTAGATTTTTCAATTTTTTTAGGTTCATCGCCCTTCCCGGCAAAATATTTCTCTTTTCCCCAAAGAAAGATTATTAAACCCATAATCATTGCAAGACCTGCTACCCAAAAGCCGTATCTCCAACCAAATTTTTCACCGATACCACCACCAATTATAGCAGCCAAAAAAGCACCTAAATTAACAGCCATATAAAAAATAGTAAAACCGCCGTCTCTTCTAGGATCTTGTTTTTCATATAAAGTACCGACAAGGGTTGTAATACTAATCTTAAAAAAGCCGTTACCCATAATTAAAAAACCAAGAGCCGTATAAATAATACCGATATTTTCAAAGCCAAGCAAAAATTGTCCTGCAATTATCATCAAGGCACCATAAATAATGGATTTTTTCTGTCCGATAAATCTATCTGCGACATAACCACCGATAATACCCGATAAATAAACAAGACTTGTAAATGTCCCGTAAAGATTTGACGCATGGGAACGATCTATTTTTAAGGCATAAACGAAATAAAGTATCAATAAGGCGCGCATAGCATAATAACTAAAACGCTCAAATGCTTCTGTAGCGCAAATTAGCCATAAACCGGCCGGCTGTTTTTGATTTTCTATTGTTTGCATAGAATCTCCTTTAATTTATTTTTTACTGACATCAGAGTTTGTCATTAAGAAAGAAATGGGCCTATCCCTGTTAGGAACATTTTTGGTGACAACTATTTTACCGCCACTTTCACAAATAAAATTATATCCTCTAAAGCATGCTTGGGTATAAGGATATTTGCAAACCTCTCTTTTATCATAAGAGCATAAAAAAGGTAAACTAGGCGGATAAGTTTCTATTGTTAAGTTTACAATATTCCAAACATTTGTGCGCTCTATAGTAATATAAACTTTTTTTAAAGAAAGGAATTTTCTTGTTGAAGGATTTTTAAAACCAATATAAGTTTGGACTTTGTCTTCAATATCTTTTTTTAAGAAGTTTTCATCCCAAGTTTGAGCAAATTTTGCTGCCCTGTGGGATTCAAGTTGCCATCTCCTTGCGGCATAATAAGAAGCAATTTCCGATTTTTGCACAATTATCAAAAGTCCGTATATCTTAATAATAAACAAAGTCAAAATAAAAAATAACGGAAACAAAAGAACTACTTCGGTAGTAGCTTGACCTTTTCTGTTTAAAAATCTCATGGGTATTGCCTCACTTGATATTTTGAAGTCGGGGAAGGCCACACGCAATTATTACTTTCATTTGTACATTGAAGCGCAATTTTAGTATGAACTCTGGGATTATATTTCATCAAATTTATATTAAAATAGTTTTTTGAAAGAGTAAACCTTTGGGTTATATCTATGCCTTTATAAAGCTCGCGCAGTTTGCTTTTGGAAGTTTTATCTATATAGGCAAGTTGGAAAATCTTCCCCCCCATTAGTTGTTTTTCTTTTAAATCTAACTGGATTTCAGATTCTGAGCCGTTTTGTTGTTTATAAAAAATGCTTACTTTTGAGATATAAAGAGGCTCTGTTTTAATAAAGTAATTCTTTAGCGTTTGCGCGCCTTCTTTACCACATTCGCTTAAAGAACAATTACCGGTATTATAAAAATAACCCTTTCTAAAAAACTCATTATCTTTTACCAAACGCTCATAAACTTTCTTTTGGTCTTCGTAAATATTACCGAGATAATAATAAACCATAAAATAAAGTTGCAAAACATCAACATCCCAATAGGCTTGGTGAGTTTTGGCCAACTCTTCAGAGTTAATAGGATAAAATTTATCATCATCAACTTTGGGGATATCTTTTTCCCACTCTTTACGCGTATCTCCGTAATAGTGAAGGTCCCATTTTGTATCCGTTGCTTTAGGGCTTGAATTATAATCTGACATCGCAGGAAATGCCCCCGCCTGATAATAATAATCATATAGACTTATCGGCCTTAAATTTGAGGCATTTTCCGCATATTCATCCGGTTTTAACTGGGGATTATTGGCTTCAAAAAAATCTCTAAAGAGTCTAAACGGAAAGGCCCCGTTTACATAAGCCGTTGCGTTTAAATATTGGGAAAGACTGGTCATTTCCACAAAGGAAGAGGTATCTAACGCAAACTGATGGCGTATTTTTTCTTTAGAAACTTTTGTTGTTTCAAATAAAAGATAAATAACTAAAAGTATTGTCGGTATTAGCAAAACTGCCGGCAAAACTATTTGTGCTTTTTTATTTTTAATAGGACCAAAAATATTTATCATAAATATCCTTAAGTTAAAACATATCCCACTATAGTAAAAAAGCCCCCGGCAAGTTCCTTATGAAACAAAGAAAAGAATAAAAGAATTGCCGACACAATAACCCCCAGCATCAAGATAAATTCAACTGTTTGCTGTCCTTTATTATTTTTAATAGGGGCTATTATTTTTTTAAGCATTATCTATCCGGTGAAATTATTCCAAGTTTAATTGCTTTTACAACAGCTTCTGTTCTGGAAGAAACATCCAGCTTATGAAAAGCATTATTCAAATGATTTTTAATTGTTTTTACTTGACAACCAAGTTCAATAGCAAGCTCTTTATTGCTCATACCACGGCCAAGTAAATCCAAAACCTTAATCTCTGTTTTAGTCAAAACATTTTGGGAAGCAGGATTAGAACCATCCCCCATTTTTCTAAGACCTTGTAAAAGTTTACCCATTAATTGTTGGGGTATCATTAAACCTTCTGTTGTGAAAGTTTTAATGGAATTAACAAGCTCTGCTGCCGGCAACATTTTGCTTAAATAACCATTTGCCCCGGCTTGAATTGCTTCCATTACGTGTGCTTCATCTTCATAACTTGAAAGCATTAAAATATTAATTTGAGGCATTGTTTTTTTAATTTCTTTTGTTGCCGCGATACCATCTTTTTTAGGAAGTTTAATATCCATTAAAATAACTTCCGGTTTTAATTTTTTAGCAAGAGAAACTGCTTCTTCTCCATCGGCAGCTTCGCCCACAACCTCTATCCATTTTTCTGAAGTCAAAACATCTTTAATACCTTCACGAAAAAGGGTTTGGTCATCTGCAATCAAAACTTTGATTTTTTTCTTTTTACCAGCCATAAAACATCCTCCTACTCTTCCTTATAAATCGGTAAAGTGAAACTAAATGTTGCACCTTTGCCAAGGCCATCGCTTTCAGCCCAAATCTTGCCGTCATGGTTTTGCACAATATCTTTTGCTATAGATAAACCAAGACCTAAACGCCCGCCATTTGACGATTGATAAAAACTTTCAAACAACTGCCCGGCTTCACCAGGAGCAATACCCTGCCCCCAGTCCCTTATAGACACTTTAGCATTTTTATCGTCAATTTTCACTACTGATATTAAAATTTTGCCATTTTCAGGAGTATGGCGGATGCCATTTTCCGTAATATTAGAGATAACCTGTCTTATTCTTTTTGGATCTCCCCAAACGGAAATTTCTTCATTTCCTTCAAAAGACATATAAATATTTTTAAGTTTTGCTTTTTCTTTAAAAACCTCATAAGCACTTTTCATAGCGGAGGTAAGTTCAAATTTAGTTTTTTCAAGGCGAAGTTTCCCTTTTTCTATAGCTGCAAAATCAACCAAATCTTTAACCAAAAGAAAAATTTGATCTAAACTTTCCTGCATATAACCCATTTTTTTTGTTTGATTGGCATCAGGGGTTTCTATTGTTCTTTTAAGCATATCAAAGCTCATTTTTAAGGCCATTAAAGAATTTGATAAATCATGAGATACTACTGAGAAAAATTTTGTTTTCATGGCATTCAAATTGCTTAAATCTTGGTTCTTAACTTTTAATTCCTGTAAGAGTTCTTTATTGCTTTGCTCCAAATAAAATTTTTGTAAAGCCATTTTTATTGTGCGTTTTAAATAGTCAAAATCTACCGGCTTTATAAGGAAATCATAAACAGATTCCTGCAAAGCTTTTACGACAGCATTTAAAGAAGCATGCGCTGTTATCATAATAACCTGGCTTTCATTATTAAAAGTTCTTATTTTTTTAATTACATCAAGGCCGGTGCCATCAACCAAGTTATAATCCATCAAAATAACACTAAAAAAGATATTGCCGACTAACTCTAAGCATTCTTTTGCGCTACCGGCCTGATAAACATCATAACCTTCTATTTCCAAAAGTTCGCTCATAGTTTCGCGCAAATTAGTATCGTCGTCAACTACTAAAATTTTTATATCTTTTGCCAGTGGCATTATAAAAGTTTCTTCTTTCATTATTTTTCTTCCCTATTAAAAAGTAAAGTTATTTTTGTGCCTTTACCGACTTGGCTGTTTAAAATAAGTTCAGCATTATTTCTGGAGGCAACTTTCTTTACAACCGCAAGGCCAAGCCCTGTTCCGCGTGCTTTGGTAGTAAAGAAAGGTGTAAAAATTTTATTTTGTATTTCATCAGGAATACCTGGCCCGCTATCTCTTAAACTTAAAAGGGCTTTGCCTTTTTCCAGTTTGGTTTTAACTACAAAACTTCCCCCCTCAGGCATAACTTCAAAAGCATTACCCATAATATTTCTAATGGCTTGTTTCATTTCTTCCATATCAATTTTTACATAAAGCGGTTCTTTATAAAAAGATGTTTCCACTTTGATATTGTTTGGTATCGGATAAGAAGACAATATTTCTTTTGTATATAAAGTCAAATCAACAATGTTTAAAATTTGTTCGCGGCTTCTGGCATAGCCCAAAATCTCTTCAATAATACTATTAGCTTGCCTTATTTCCCCTTCTATAACATTAATATTTTTTTGTATTTTAGGTTCAATATTTTCGCCTAAGCGGGCCTTAATTAAATAAATAGAATTGGATATAACTGCAAGAGGATTTTTAATTTCGTGTGAAACAATAGAAGCCATTTGCCCGATAGCAGCAAGTCTTTCTTTTTTTATTAATTCATTAAGGGCTGTTTTTAATTCTTTTGTTCGGCTGCCTACCCTAAGTTCTAAGGATTGATTAATTTCTTCTAAATCATGTTGCTGCTCGGCAAGTAAATCAAATTTTATTTTTATTGTATCTAACATACGGGCCAAGCGAATACATAAATCCCCTATTTCATTATCATAAGTAGGCAAAGCAGGAAAAGGTTCCTCAGATCCTTCTTCAATTATTCTAATGGCTTTTGCCATATCTCTTACTGGGGCTTCTATTGTCCCAAAAATATAAGAAGATATTACCAAAGATAAAATAAACACAAATATTATACTTAAAACACATACTTGCCAATTTTCCTGATAGAAAGAAATAAAACCGGAAAATTGTTCTTTTTGAGTGCTAGCATTATAAATATACCATAAACTTAAAGGATTTTGGCTAATAAAGCCGTTATCTTCCTCTTCTATAACCATAGGTAATTCTTTATCTTTAATCTTATTTAAAAGTTTTGTCGTAATATTATTATATTCATTATTTAAGTCTGTGCTAATACCATCAGAACTAGAAAAAATTAAAAAGCCGTTTTGTGTAAAAACTAAGACAAAAGAATCTTGTGGTAAGATAGATAAAATTTCATCTTCAAGAGATTTCATATTTATCTGAGCGAGTAAAGCCCCATCCCTGCCATTAACAACTTGTTGCAAAGGTAAAGCCATTGTAAAAATCAATTGTTTGCGAATAGGATTCTTTTTTAAACCGCCAAAAAATATTTTTTTATCTCTTAATGTCGTTTGTTTTATCTTATCTAAAACATCTTTATAATCAAATTTGTAATAAGGACCAAAATAAGCTCTTTGAGTGCCGGTATTATCTAAAATAACGATATCATTTATAAAAGCCATATTTCCCACGAAAGAATTAAGAGTTTGATTATAGGCAATATCAGAATCGGATTTTATAAAATTATCTATAAAAGTTTCTAAAATAACTTGTTGCTTGGAAATGAAGGAATCAATTTTTAAAGAAATTTGTTCGTTTAAAGCTTTGCTTTCTAATGTTTTTTGTTTTTGTTTGTTATTTGTAGTTAAGGAGGCCATATAAAAACTCACCAACATTAAAAGCAAAATTGTTGATGAAAAAATAATTAAAAAAATATTTCTGCTTAGGCGACCCTTCTTCATAAAAAAAGGGGCATAAATATTTATGCCCCATATAATTTTTTTAAATCAATCTTAGCATTGACCTTGGGGAACTTGGGCTGCTGCATTACCTGCAGGAGCTTGATTCAAGCCCTCAAAACCAGGAATAGTAGATATACTACCCATATTGGTAGAAACGCGACCTTCCCAAATCAAAGAAGGAGAACCGCTAACATTGTATTCTTGAGCGACTTTCATATCTTCTTTAAGTTGTTTTACGCCGTCTTTCCAATATTTTCTGAAAATATTAGGATTTAAACCTGCTTTTTCAGCAACAACATCCCAGCGGGTTGTGCGGTAATCTTTATTAAATTCTTCAAGATATTTCCAGAATTTTTTGGGATATTTTAATTGAACAATAGCTTGGCGGACATCTTCTTCCCATTCGGCTGTTCCGTGTAAGCTGGCAAAAGTATCTGCGGTTCTGCCCGGGCTTACGATAAAGCGAACTTTAATGTCAACATTTTCAGGAATTAAGCCGGCTTTTTTAGCTTCAATTATTTTGTTTTCTGCCATAACGCCATAAGGGCATTGAGACATTACAAACAATTCAAGTTGATTGGGTTTTGCTTGTTTATTTGCATAAACACCATTGCCGGTTTGTTTTTCTAACACTACGAAGTCTTTTGTAGTTCTTAAATAGCCTTTTTCTATCGGTTCTTTAAATTTTTCATCTACAAGTTTTGTTCTGTGAACCAAATATAAAGGCATATAATCTAAATTGAAACCTTGATATTTAGGATCTTTAAGAGCATCTTGCCTATCAACAACATTGATATCCAAAGAAGCTTCAAAGAAATTTTCAAGACCTTGATTTAATCCGGCATCAACACCGCCGAATTGTGTTCCTGTCATAGCGATAACTGTTACAGGGACTTTAGCATTTGTTTTTGTCTTAGCATTATTTTTATTTTGAGCAAAAGCTAAACCGCAAACAAGAACCAAAGCAAGTATTACTGCTGATATTCTTAATTTCATTTTATTTCCTCCAAATTATTTGTTTTCTTCCACAGGAGCTTCTTCTTTAGAAGAATTTTCTTCTGTTGTTTCTTCAACTTCGGATAAAGAAATTTTTATACCTTTAAGACCGAAATTAATAACCATATTATAAATAAAAGCAGCAAGCATTGTAAATACAACAATTACGCCTGTATTTATAATTGCGTAAAGCAAAATTTGCATTATTGCTTTAAAGAATCCAGCTTCCGGATCTAATAAATCCCCTAATCCCAAAAAAGCTTGCAGTAAAGTAAAAACAAATACCACAAAAGGATAAGCCGAAAGTGCTATAGACTTCAAAGATATTCTCTTTATTTCAAGATTAAACATAAACTTCCTCCTAATTTAATTTTACTTTTTTGAAGCCAAAGGTTCAAGTATAATTAATGTCCTTATTATACCACCTTTGGAAGTCAATTGTAAAGTTTTTATACCAAATTCTCTGCCATTACTTTGAGTTGTGGCTCTAAATATCTTACCGGGGTTTTCCATAGCTTGCCCCACAATACGAACGACTTCTTGCTGGGTTACACCAAAGATATCAAGCAAGTGGATAGGTCCTTCTTTCTTTAAAGGCAACTCAAAATTGGTATGCATAACATTATTATTTTCATCTACGACAAGAGCGCGGCTTCCTTTAGGTATTGTTGCGGCAAGGACTTCAGCCCACCATTCTTGTTCATAATGTTTGCGGTTTTTAGATAATTCTTCTTGTTCTTCAAGTTCGGTTTTTACTTTGGTAAGGAAATTCTCTATAGATTTTGATAAATCTCCGATTTCATCTTCCCTCTGGGAAAAATCAAACTGAAAACTCTTCGTAGAAATATTATCAATACTATTTGTTAAAGCGACTATAGGTGCGACAACCGGTTTTATTACAAAGATATACAGAACAAAACCCATTAAGAACATTATTGCCACAGAACCAAGTAAGTATTTAAACATGGCACTTTTTATTTCAGATTGAACTTGTTCGCGGGAAACATCTAAAGAAATAACGCCCACAACTTGGTCATCTTTGGCTAGTTTTAAAGGTATTGCAATTTCATACATTGCACCATCATGTTTCATCACAACTTTAGGAGAACGGCTAAGCATTGCATCAGAAGCAGCGTAAGTTTCCAAATAACCCCCTCTGTCATATTCTGAAAAGCTCTTTTGAACTAATTTATCATTGCGGTGCCAACGAATAGAACCATTACCATTAAAATAAACAACATTTTTAATTCTAGGATCTTGAACAGGCCAAGAAGTAATTATTTCTAATTCCGGTATGGTTAAATAATCTTTTGTTACAAGCCCATTGATAAGAGTTCTTGCATTATTAGAAACGGTGTTAATTATTTGATTTTGCAAATTAACATCAAACACATATTTAAACAAATTAAAATATAATAAAGCGCCTAAAATTATAGTATAAAAAGCCGCTAAGGCAAAGCAAATAAACCAACGAATACTAATTTTTTTTATCATAAATTTTACCTACTATTATACTTGTCGTTAACTCTCTGTAAACCTAATGCAGCATCGGAGTTTTCCGGGTTAAGTTGCAAAGCTGCTTGGAAGTTTTCTTTTGCTTTTTCATAGTTACCTTCCGTATAATAAACTAAACCTGCTCTATATTTTTCAACAGAGGCATTACGAGCAGCTTCCGTTATAACGTTCTGTTGTTCGGTTAAAGTGGCCGTCGGGAAGGGAGCAGGTGAACCTACAGGCACAGTTTCTGTTATAGTTTCTTCTTGAACTGTTACAATTTCATTACCACTGGGGGTAACAGTTGTTGTTGTCGTAATATTTGTTGTTTCATAAGTATCAACAGCCGTAGCTTCTTGTTCGACCTTAACCGTCTTTTTATATGTAGATTTTCTAACTTCTTCTTGGGCTCTTTGAGCTTTCTTAATTAAAGAATTAATATCTTCTTTATTATATCCCCATTTTTTTGCTTCTTTCCAATTAGAAATAGCCGTATTATACTTTTTGCTGTTATATGCAGTTAAAGCATTAGTATAATAGTTAGTAGCAATTTCTTCTTTTAATTGTATAAGAAATTTTTGTGTTTGTAATTCACCCGGTTGTATTTCCAAGGCCTTTTCAAATTCAGTATAGGCCTCTTCCAATCTGCCTTCTGAATAATAAGAAAAAGCACGATTTAAAGTTGTTTGTAATTTTTCTTGTTTTAATTTTGCTTCCACTTCGGCAATTTTGGCATTAAGTTCTGCATCATCTTTTTTTATCATTAAAACACTATACCATTGATTAAGGGCTTCTTCATAATCGCCATTTTTATAAGCATAATAACCTCTGCGGGTATGTTCTTCAGCTATATCTTCATCAATTCTCTCTATCCATTTTTTTGCTTGAGTTTCATTAGGACGTAAAACTAAAATTTCTTCAAATTTGTTTCTTGCTTCTACAAGACGGCCTGCTTTATATAAAGTTATGCCATCATCGTATTTCATGCGAATAATTTCCGCCTCTGAAATTGTGCCATAAGCGGCCATTCTGGAGGCCTCTCTTGCAAGTGTTTGAGCTTGTGTCAAAGTCGGATCAATACTTAAAATAACATTAGCCATTTCGGCAGCTCTTTGATAATCCCCTCTCTTATAAAGGGCATAGGCATTTTCATAAACCATTCTTAAAGTATAGTTTTGTATTCTTTGTTTACCAAGTTGAACGGTTGAAAGATATTGTTTTTTTTGTTCGACATTGGAAAGAGTGCCCAAAGAGATTTTTTGTAAATCAAGAATCATACCGGCTTCCTTACCGGTTTCTCTTAAACTATTATGGGGTTGTTGCGCATATAAAGGGGCGCTACATATTAAAAATAAAACAAATAATTTTTTCATAATTTTATACCTCTTTTAAATCAAAAAAGACCGCCGCTAAGCAAATCACCAAGCATAGGTGCAAGCATCAAAATAAACACCACCGGGAATATAAAAATAAACATCGGTATTAACATTTTTGTTGAAGCTTGAGCTGCAAGTTTTTCTGCTTTGTTAAGTCTTCTAAATCTAAGGTCTGTAGAAAAGTTCCTTAAAAGTTCAACCAAACTTGTTCCGAGTTCATCAGACTGCACAATAAGACCGACAAAGGATCTGATATCTTGAACCCCTGTTCTTTGGGCAAGTCTTTCAAGGGCTTCTCTTCTTGAATAACCAAGTTTTGTTTCATTTAAAGTTTTTTCTATCTCAACTTCCAAAAGGGTTTTATTTTTTGCTATTTTAATAATTCTTTCAAAAGCGGTCATATAATCTAAACCGGATTCTATGATAAGAGCCATCAAATCTACCGTTGTAGCAAAATTACCAAGCATATCTTGTTGGCGTTTTTGGATTTGTGCTTTTAATTGCATATCCGGAATATAAAAACCTATTATAGCAAGTAAAATAAAAAGAGGATTTTTCGTTAAAACAATAACAAGCAAAGGTAAAAAAATTGCCCAATTTATTTTAGAAAAAAGGATATCTACCGGTTGCGGTTTTGCCGGACTACCAAGTAAAAGCCACATTTCTTCCAAAGGTTGCTGTAATTTTAATTTATTAAGCAAAGCCATTGCAAAGCGATCTCTTAAATTTTCTTGTGGACGTAAACGGGCGAAAGAAGATGTGGATTTAATTTGTCTTACTTCAATATCGGCAATGGTTTCTTTTTCTTCTTTAGGCAAAAGGAAATTACGCACTGCTATATAAACAAAATAAGCACCTAAAAACGCTAATACATATAAAGATAAACTATAGGTCTTCATACTTTAATTTCCCCCAGCTTGCTAACCATTTTAATACCAATACCTATCCAAACGATACACATAAATAAAACTATTATACCGACAGGTTTTGTATAAAATTTTATCATAACATCCGGTTGGAAGACAAATAAAACACCGACCATAATCCAAGGCATAATAGCAACAACTAAACTTTGTATCTTTTGTTGGGCTGTCATTGCTTGTAATTTTTCTTCAAGTTTACTTTCTTCACGGATATTTTCAACAATACGTTCAAAAATCTTTGTCAAATTACCACCGACCTGTCTTTGTAAAACAATGGCCTTAACCATATAAGAAAGAAGTCTTGATTCAACACGTTCTTCCATATTTTCCAAAGATTTTTCAAAAGGTGTACCGAGTTTATAATTTTTAATAACTAAACCAAATTCATCTGATATTGGGGGGCGTAAATCGCTTGAAACCCTTTCAAAACCTTGCACGATATCCATACCTGATTTAAGAGAGTTTGAAAGCAAAATCAAAGCATCCATAAGTTGTTTGTTGATTTTAGCACCGCGTCTTTTCTTTAAAGAATCCAATATAATACCCGGCATTTTTAAACCGATAGAAAGACCTGCGGCAAAAAATACAAAAAACATAAAGACACCAAAAAAGCCACCTGCCCCTATAGCAAAAAAGGCACCAAGCAAACAAAAAACAGCCAAAGTTCCAAGAACAATATATTTAACATTAATGTCTAAAAATTGTCTGCTATAATCATCTGCCCAAGTGGTGCTTTTTTGTAAATATTCTTGAACTAACATTGAAATTTGGGTATTTCTTGATTCAATAAATTTATATACGGCAAAAAACACAAGTAAAGTACCAAGACTCATTAAAACACGTATTAAAATTACTTGATATTTGCCACCTTTCTTTTGCTTTTCAAAGGGCATTTGCGGGGCTGGTTTATTCATTATGTCGCTATAAAGAGTATTGGATAAAATTGCAAGAGCAATAGAAGATTTTCTAAATTTGGTCTTCCAATTGGCTGAAACAAAAGATTCGGCCATACTATCGGCCTCATCTAAAGCAAGTTCTAAAGTTGCTATTAAAGAACGGCCACGCCCCTGCATACTATCACGCATATCATAGTCGATTAAACGAGGATTCGTTTTTAAACGTTCAACTTCCAAAATTAAGCGGATTCTGGCAAGGCCGAACTCCTCCATAATACCTCTTGTAGCAAAAGTTGCCCCATCATCTATTTTTTGAGCTACGGTTAAAAGTTGATTAAGAGCAAGAAGAGGACGCCTCCACATTTCGGCTTCATTAAGATAGTCTGTTTGGCCATTTGATAAAGGTAGTTCCCATAAGCGGTTTTTTTCCATTTCGACCAAATCTGTTTCAAGCCAGGAAGGCATTTTTATTGCTTTTTTCACTTGTCCGCAATAAGTGGGTAAAAATTCTTTTTTTTCTGTTGGTTTAGAAGTATCTAAAAAATCATAAAGGCCATAAAGTTTTTCTTTAGCGCATTTAATAAATTCCTGTTGATTTAAAGTATAAACCTGCCCCAAGACTTGATCTTGAGCAAAAAGTCCTGTTGAGACAAAAACTAATAAAGACAAAGAAATTATTATATGCTTAAAAGACATTTAATTACCTTCTTGTTTTACTTTAAAAATATCTTCCGGAACGTCTATACCCTTTGCTTTAAATTCAGCAAAGAATGTCGGCAATTCCCCTGTAGGGGCAAAAACACCCTGAACTTTACCATTTTCATCAACACCTGTTTGAGTGTATCTGAATAAATCTTTACTTTGAATAACGCCGTCTTTTTGACCGCAGATTTCCGTAATATAAGTAACCTTTCTGCTACCATCGGAAAATCTTGAAAGTTGAACAATCAAGTTAACAGCAGAAGAAATCATTTCGCGGATAGCCCAAATAGGCAAATCTGCACTTGCCATCATACACATGGCTTCAAGACGGGTTAAACTATCTCTTGGTGTGTTTGCGTGGATAGTAGCAAGGGAACCTTCGTGACCGGTGTTCATTGCCTGTAACATATCCAAGGCCTCCGCACCACGACACTCACCGACTACGATTCTATCCGGTCTCATACGCAAACAGTTAATAACCAAATCTTTAATTGTTATAGCACCTTTACCTTCAACGTTAGGTGGTCTGCTTTCAAGGGAAACCCAGTGTTCTTGCTGGAGTCTTAATTCCGCCGTATCTTCCACTGTTACGATACGCTCTGCAGAAGGAATATAACTTGAAAGAGCATTTAAGAAAGTTGTTTTACCAGTACCGGTACCACCGGAAATAATAATATTTTTTCTAAGTTTTACACAACTTTCAAGGAAATTCATACATTGCTCGCTGATTGTGCCAAAGCGGTAATAATCTTGCGGGCCAAAAGGTTTTTGAGAGAAACGCCTTATTGTCAAAGACGGACCGGAAACAGCCAAAGGTGCAATAATAGCATTAACACGGGAACCATCTTTTAAACGGGCGTCCACCAAAGGCACTGATTCGTCAATACGTCTGCCCAAAGGGGCAACAATTCTTTTAATAACCTGGATAACCTGGTCATTATCTCTAAAACGATATCTTGTTAAAGTTAATTTACCTTTTTGTTCAATAAAAATCTTATCATAGGCATTAACCATAATTTCGGTAACGGAAGGATCTCTCATCAAGGCCTCTAAAGGACCAAGGCCTAAAATTTCGTCTAAAAGTTCTGTAATAAAACGGGTTTTTTGATCTCTTGAAAGTTGGACATTGGCCTTCTTTCTTAAAACTTCATCAATAATGACGGAAACGCGCTTTCTAACTTGTTCGTTTTGAGAGCCTTCTTCGCTAATAACAATACGTTCAAGTTCCAAAGTTTTAATAACTTCTTTATGAACTTGTAATTTTAAATCATCCCAATAGGAAAGATCTGCATCTAAAGATTTAAAATGATTAATATTTGAAGCACCGCCAACAGCTAAAGCAGAGGCCTCCCATATATTTTTGGCAGAAGCGACAAATTCGCTATCCGGAACGGAAGTTTCCCATTTTTTATCTGTAGGTTTAGCTTCGGCAATAGCCGCAAGTATCGGGCGTAAACCCTCTTGAACCCAAAGACTGCTTCTGTTAACTAAAATTTCAATTTCTCTTTTATTAGAGGCCTCAAAAACACTTGCCTCCCAAGTTAAATAAACAATCGGTTCTCTGCCGAGTTTAATAAAAAATTGGTTTACTTCTTCGTGATCAATAGCACCGGGTAAATTATATTGGTTACATATAATATCCAAGCGATCTATAGGAAAGTGCATTTCCTTAAAATCTGTAAAAGTGGAAACTGCCGTATTCAAATGTGAACGGGTGCAATTTGTTACCCAGAAAACTTTATCTGCAATATCAAAGGCGAAAGTTTCCATAGGAAAACTTGAATCTACATCTAAAAAGATATCAAAAGTTTGTTGTAAACGAGATAAAATAGGAAGCAAAACTTTAGGTGAAATCATTGAAACTTCTTGTCTGGTAGAACCTAAAGGCAAAACGCCAACACCAACAGAAGTCATAGAAACTTTACCGCGTAAAAGACCACCGGCAATAGCAATAGCACCTGAACCTAATGCCCTAACTAAATCTGTAACGCTGACAGGTTTTCTGATCCCCAAATAAAAGCCATGTTCCTGGCGAGCCAAGGGATCTAAAGGAACAATTAAAACAGGTCTTTTTTGGGTTTCAGCCCAAGCAATAGCTAAATTTAAAACTAAAGTTGTTTTACCAACACCTTCTTTTGGTCCGGTAAAAGCAACAACTCTTGGGGTGCCGTTAGTTTCGTTTTTAGTGTCCATTTAGTTTACTCCACCATCTCTACTGTGATAAAAAGGAATAAAGAGCGTTGTTCTTCTTTAATATTTTTTGTTTTAAAGAAATAACCAAGCAAAGGTATTCTGCCAAGAACAGGAACTCTATCTTCTGCTACACTTCTAGAGCTGCTTTTTAAACCACCGATAACCAAAGTTTCACCGCTGTTAAGTTCCACTTGGGAATTTAATCTTCTTGAAGTGATAGAAGGAACAGAGGTTCCGTTTATAACAATAGGTGTAGAATAATCCGGATTAGAAAGTTCTATTTCAAATTGGACATGGATAATATTGCCTTTTTCCGGAATAATTGTTGGCATAACATCCAAACGAACACCATAGTTCTTAAATTCAACACCGGCAGAAGTATTATTTACTACTGGGAAAGGAATAGAACCACCGGCAGAAAAGTTTGCACTTGTATTAGATTTTGCTATAACTTTAGGATTAGACAAAATTTGCGCTTTACCTTCAGTTTCAAGCAAGTGTAAACGAGTGTTAAGCAAACTCTTACGTTCAAATTCACCGATAGAGAAAATACCCGGTATTTCTTTTTCGGTAAAGTCTAAAAGCTGGTTCCAAGCAAACCCATTATTAGTGGTAAGAGATCCGCTGATTTCAACTATATCAGCACTAACGGCTACTAAGTCCGTTTTCTTAGCAGCATTGGCTTGCACGCCAGCTACTAAGGCAACTAAAACAAGTGGTAAAACTTTATTTATTATATTTTTTTTCATTTTTTTCCTTTCCTATAATAATCAAATTTTAGTTAAATAAGCTGGAGAAACTTGTTATAGGTACGCTATTTTCGTTCATATCACCGGGTGCGCGAACTACAACAGTTATTTCCCCTTCCTCTTCAGCCAAAGCAAGATATTGGGCTGCTTCCAAACCTAAAGAAAGACTTAAAGTTGACATATCAGAGAAAGCGGCACTATTTTGTTCGTCTTCTTTATTTTTGTTTTTAGCAGCGCTGTCAAGCCCTTGACCTAAGTTAGAACCGACACCAAGAACCAAAATGTTTTGCAAAATAGTAACAGACATTTTTTCTTTATTACTATTTTTTAACTGAGCATCAAAAGTGATAAGGATATCAACTTTATCGCCCGGTTTTATCATTTTTGCTACTTGATTTTTTACTTCCAAAATGTATGCTCTGTTACCGGGTTGGACTTTTAAACTGATACCCATTTCCGGGCTTAAAGAGCTAAGAGAAGGTTTTGTAATTTGATTGCCTTTAGCAATAGATACTCTTGTTACCAAATTTTCAATATCGCTTAAATTTGCCCCTTTAGATAAGACATAAGCATCTTTTTGTATATAAGACAAAGGAATCTCGGCTGTTCTGATATGAGTTCTTTTAAGTTGTGTCCCTTCCGGTAAATCAAGACCGGCTACTGCAACTGTTTCCATCTTTTGAGATTTAGCCAAATTACCTTGGGCTAAATTCAAAACAAAGAAATATATCAAAGCTGCCATTACAGCGATGACTAAAGGAAAAAGACTTCTTCTGTTCATATTTTAAAACTCCTCTCTTTTTTTAAAAACTGCTTATAATAAAATCAAATCTAATTTATCAGTGGTCTTTCCACCGGCATCCTAACAGATGCTTTTATTCTTTTTACCCCGTATTTCTTTGGATGATCGGCAAAAATATAACTTGTTAAAGGAAACGCCAAATCTATTCTATAAACCAAAGTTACAACGAGATCTTCGTTCACATGTCCGCTAACTTGCGGATCGCGGCCGGTTCTTTGTAATACAGAAGATATCTGCATTTTAGCGGCCTTTTGTGGCCCAACTGCTTTAATTAGGGCCTCTTTCATCTTAATGGCTATTTTAGTGGAATCCGTTGCACCGCTTGGTTTGCGAACCCCAACCATAGAGCCAACTCTGGCAAGTTCATAAGAAATATGATGGGCAAGAATTGTATGATAGGCAATAGTTCCCATTTCCAATATAACAAATATTATCATCATAAAAACGGGAAGAATCAAAACTAATTCAACAACCGCTTGCCCACCATTTTTCTTAATCATAAAACCTGCTTAAATTTTATCTGCTTCGCCGAGAATTTTTGCTTTAATATTATCAAAGAGATCCGGCATAAAGGTTTTAATTGCAACGCCGACGATACCAACGACGACGACAATAATACCTAACATAAACAAATATTCAACCAAGCTTTGGCCTTTTTTATTGTTTATGGCTCTGATGGCTCTATCATAAGCCAAGTGCATTTTTGCGATCATTCTCATTTTAATATCCTCCAAATTAATATTTAATTTTTATCTTCATACACAGCGAGTATAATTTTTGCTCCCTGTTCAAATTGTCTTGGCACTACCCAACTATAACTTTTGTAAAAGATTGCAAATGCGGCAAACAAAGCAAGTGCTGTTACAATATATTCCATAGCCGCCTGGCCTTTATTATTCATCTTCATATTGCACCTTTTACAAACTTACTGCTTTTTACTACTAAAACTGCAATCTTACTGCTAATTGATGCGCTGTGCCTAAAGCACCAAAAGGCATCATAGCATAATCAAGGCCAAGGCCGTAGCCAAAGACCTCGCTACTATAAAAACCAAAACCAAGAGAGACCTTTGAAGTTGTATCAAGGCCCATCTTATCTGCTATTGTGCCATCTTCGGCAAAACCTGTATTATCGCGGTTATAATAACCAATTCTGATATCAAACTGGGCGACTTGAACAAGTTCTTCCGGGATGTGAATTGCAAGCCCAACACCATAGCGAACTTTATCATCAACATAGTCAACAACTTCGCCTGCCACTGTAAAATATTTAGTGTTTATAGCAGCACCACCGCGCACAGCTGAAGGAACTTCATCTGTATCGCCTAAGTTTTGCCCCATTACACCTAAAACAAGTTTATTGCTAAATAAGCGAAGTTTTGCCCCCACATCAAAAGCTGCATTGATATGGCGGACATTGACGTTGTTTTCATTAATATACTTTGCTGTTGCACCTAAATCTAAAGCATTAAAGAAACTTCTTGATAAAGATACACTTGCAACAAAATCTTGCATAACTGCACCGGCCCAATCTTGCGGGATACCCATATCATCTCTAAATTCAAGGTCATTTAATCTTAAATATCTAAGAGTAACGCCAAGCATTGTTCTGCCCATGGGTTGGATATAGGCAAGGGAACTATCCCCCACGCCTTCAAACCATTGCATGTGAGAAATTTGCACTTCTCTTGTGGTATTAGTGGCAGCACCTGCCGGGTTCCAAAAGAGGGCTTGGGTTCCTTCTGATAAAGCCGTATAAGCATTACCCATTGCCTGGGCTGTCGGTGCGCCTGTGCCAAGTTTTAAGAAGGCACTTGCGCTTGTACCGGCATATTCGCTAGATGCTTTGGCAGTTAAACCAAAGGACATTGCTATTAAAAACATTAAGGTTATTTTTGCTATATTATTTTTCATAAATTTGTCCCTTTTATCCTATGGTATCAAAATCTTAATAACTCTTTGAGATTTCTTTGCATTACCTCTTGTTGGGTCAAGTTCCATGATTGCGTAGTATAAACCGCGGGCAACTTGTTTGCCATGGTCATTGGTCTTATCCCATTTGCATCTTAAGGTAAAGTTTCTGCTTACGCCGTTAGTCGGTGTTGTGCCCGGAGGTGTCAAGTTCATATAAGGTTGTAAGCCCATATCGTTACCAAAGAAGCCATTATTGATTTGTTCCAAAGTTGCTGTTTCCATTTTGGCGTTGATACAATCATAACCGCCGGATCTAACCAAATCACCTGCGATATTGTATATCTTAATGGTAACTTTACCCGGTGCAGGAAGTTTTGCGATTTCAAACCAACCTTCATTACCTTTTAACGGGTTAGGGAAGAAAGAGGTAACTTTTTTGCTCTTCCAATCAACATCGGCATACCAGCTATCGCCTCTGGCGACATTGATATGTTCAAGTGTGATATATTTTTCCCAATCGGCAATCATACCGCCTGCCGTTGCCAAAGTATCGGTTGTAAGATTCAAAGCACCTGTTACGGAATCCATATCATAGGCATTTAACACAGTTACATACCTATAAGGATAGATACCATCCGGCACTTCTTGGCCTGCATAGTCAGTTCCGTCCCAAATTTCGTCAAGAGAAACAAGGTTCGGTCTGATACCGACAATAGATTTAACTAAAACATCATTAATATCGGCATTAGCGACATCAGCTTGTGTTACTGGGTCAACAAGACCGGTTGATGTTGTTGCGTTTCTATTTGTTGTTGTGCCAGGTTTAAAGATTTGAATTGCAACTTTCATCGGCACAGAAATTTGATAAGCAAACTTTGCATTGGGGTTTTCTCTTGTAATATCTTCAACATATCTATCATAAACTTGGAAGTTATTTACGCTGATAACCTCAGTAAAGATTGTTTCTTTAGGTAAATTGCCCAAAACAGCTGCCGGCATAGGATAAGGCAAACCTATAAGTTTAATTTCATAAGAGCCGTATTTAACATATTCGCCTTTGGAATCTTTACCATCCCAATAAACTTTATAAAGTTTTGTTGGGTCAAAGTAGCCGTCTGTTCCGTTATATATATAAGTACTTAAAGTGCGGCAGGTTGTGCCTGCAGGTGCACCGCCTTCGCATTGGCCGTTTTGTGTGGAAATAACTTCAATATTAACTGAAGCAGGGCGGCTTGTGCTGAAAGCAACTTCATAAGCAGGTAAGTAAACTGTTTCTGAAGAATACTTCATTGTCGGCTGGCTTGGAGTTATCAAGACCTTATTAAAGGCAATAGAACCACGGGCAATAGTAATAAAGCCGGTTGGTTTATCGCTTGCACCGATTGCAGAAGAACTATCAACTGCTGTTAAAGCTACAGGGTTTGCTGCTGTATAGTCATAATATCTGGAAACATTTTGAGTTGTCCTTGTACATATTCTGTAAGGATAGTTTCCATCCGGTAAAGGTGCAACAGGATCGTTTGGACCGGTAGAGTGTTTTAAACCATCCCATATTTCAGTAATTGTCATACCTTCGCCTGCTCTAGGCAAGACAAATTCTTTTAAAGGTGTAGCACCGGCAACAGGTTGTAAAGCACCTGTAGTAGGATCATATTGACACCAATTTGCATCATCTGTAGGAATAGTAACGTTTTGGTCATAAATTTCAACGGTTACATCCATACTCTTAGATAAGGTATAACTTATCTTTGCTTGGGAAGTTGCTTCATCTAAAATAGGTGAAGTTTGAACATCAACAACTCTAAACAAATCTACGGGGAATTGAACAGTCATTGTTGCCTGTTTTTCGGGGTATAAACTATCTTTTGCAACAAATTCTACCATATAAGTTCCGGGGGCAACTTGATAACCTGCATCATCAATACCATCCCAAGTAAATTTATTTTCTTTACTTGAAATTGCGACCTCATTAGTTAATAATTTTTTAACCTCTAAAGGTGTTTCCCCTGCGTTAGCGGTTGTTTTGATTGTTGCATCTACAATAGAATCTCTAGATACAGCATAGTTAAAGGTAAAGGGATCAAGGCCAAAGGCAGTCGGGCTGGAACCTAAGCTTGTATAGCCAACTGCACCAACGGTAATTTCCGGCAAACCTCTATTAATAGGTAAAATACCATTATGATATTTGCGGGTTCTTACACCTGCCCACCATTTGCCGTTTACGCAGACAGCATTTCGTAAGGTTTGGGAAGCAACATTATTTTCTGAATAAGGAATTTCTGCCCACATTATATAGACATAATCGCCATCCGGCATAGGTGTTCCATTAACATATTGGTTAGTGTTAACACCAAAGGAACAATCTGCCTCACGGCAAATACCGTCCCATTTAGTATTTACATTTACTCTACCTTGTTTTTGTTCTATTATATGAGTAACAAGTTTACCACTTTGGAGATTGTTTAAAATATATTCTGCAGGATCTTGTAAAGAAGGCATATCAATTCCTGTTAAGGGGATAGAACCTTCTCTAAAGAAAGATCCCGGTGTAAATACCATAACATGCACATCAGCAGGTTCAGTTATAACATAATCAATTTTAGCGTATGATGTGGAAAGTTTGGCTAAACCTGTTTCCTTAATATCAGTTATTTTAAGAGGATCTAAGGAAAGTTGGCGCGTAACAGTACGGCTAAGGTCTTCTTGATCTGTGCCGGACCATTCATCATGGGTGGTAGCAGTAATACCTACTAAATAGTTACCATAAGGAACAAATATACCTTTATCATCACGTCCGTCCCAAGAATCTACATTTACATTTGTGCCATCCGGGATACCTTCACCAAGTCTAGGTTGTTTATTTATCAAATCAAAACTCTTAGGAGTTACATATTTAGGATTACTTGGGATAGAAGTAGAACACTCATGGAATCCGACATTAGCTGGATAATATGTATAACGGACAACTCCAGCTGTAGTATCTTCTTCTCTAATATCATTACAGGCGCATTGTTCTCCAGGATCAGAAATTGTAATTGTTGTTAAAGCGTCTTTACTTAATTTATAGGTTATATCATAAGGTTGCACCGGCACTTTTGTTGTTGTGCCAACCATAGTGGAAGAACTTCTGACACTATGAACATTGGTAACATCAATTTGTATAGGTATTTGGTTTTCACCGGGGTAGGCCATGGTGTGGTCCACTTCAACATCACCGCCGGAAGATATTCCGTCGCCCGGCCATTTTGTTTTTACATTTGCTCTAAAGCCAAATTGGCCGTTACTTTTACCAAATTCGCCGTCAATTTCATAACTGCCGTCCCACGCCGTGCAGAAAGGAATCTTTGTTGTTCCGGCTTCACATTCTTCTTTTGTACGGAAGTTTTTTACTGTATCAATACAATTTGATATACCTGAAGCAGTTGCTGCTTCTGTCCACATACACCCAGTAGCGGAGCCACAATCAGCTATGCTAGTATTTGATCTGCAAGTATCACTAGTCGGTGTTGTACAAGTTGTCTGAGTTCGCCATTCACAAACCACAAAATCGCCATCGGTGTAAGGTGAACCTAAATCCGGTCCGGAAGATCCGCCATGATTTCTATTATGTTGGTAACCACAAGCTTCTTGAGTTAATTCCGAACATCTTGCAACACAACGACTACCATTCCATCTACAAGATTTTTTAGCTTGCCAACCTGTGCTGGCATTGTTACATTTTGCTTTTCCGAATTTACCGCAAAAAGCTTCCGCGTAAGAATTTTCCCGGACGAAACACCCTGTACTGGTAGATTGAACACAACCTGAAGGACAAGTTGTAGGATTACTTGCCCCCTCACACGCCTGCCTTACACAACGTCCCTCGCCATTAAACAATGTACAACAAGAAACGTTTTTTTCATTATTTCCTGTACCCACTGTATAAGTGCCAACGCCGTGACAAATATTATTATCAACCGGTGTCAAAGCAATTGTTCTTATCGGGGGTGTAGTATCGGCATTGTAAGGGTTAGAGTTTGGCTGATATTTAAAAATTTCAAATAAAACACTTTGGATAGGAAAATCGCTGCTGCCGACATCTTGAATAATACCTAATGAATTAGTGGAGCTAGTATCACTGGTCTCAACTTTTCTTGAAGGGTTAACACAGGTAACTTCTGCGCAAAGTCTTAAACAATGGTTAGGATAATAATTTTTTTGTAAAGTTTGAGTACTTGTTAAAGCATAAGGAAAGGGTTGGTCATATTCTATTAAAGCGGAATTATGCCAAGGATCAATATTATTCTGTAAGTTAGCAAATGGAGGAATATCCGTGTTTTCATCATACAAAAAAGAAACATCAGCAGCATCAACATCATTTACGCATTGATAGTTAGGTACAGCATCAGTATCTACCGGATAATTGGTGCTGACGCTTGTTACCATAGCGGTTTGTGCGTTGGCGACACTTGCCCCAAAAACGGCAAATAATGCCGCTACAAAAACACAAAATAAAACACCGCCTGCCTTTAAGCAGGAGTTAAAAATTTTATTATTTTTTATCATATTCTCCACCACTTTAAAATATTAAAAACAAATAAAGTAGCACCGCATAATGCGGGCCTACATATATATTTATTATACAACCTTTTTAAATATACTACCACTACATTTTTTAATACTACTACTATTTTCTAAACTTTTTAGCAATTTGTCAACTACTTTTTACTAATTTTCTTAATTGCTTTTTGCGCTTGCGTGTTATATTCCTCTGATTTAAGCAAAAGTTTATAATAAGAAATCGCTGTTTCTTGCTCGCCCAGACTTTCATAAACTTTGGCAAAATGCCAAATAATTTCGGGGTCTTGTTTATCTTTTTCGGGCAAAGTGTTAAGCAAATTTAAGGCCTCTTGAGTTTTGCCTGTTTTGTAAAAATACCACGCAAGAGAATCTATGGTTGCGCTATCTTTTGGGTTAAGAGCGACGGAGCGTTTAATAAAATCGCCACCCTTTTCAATTTGTTTTGTCTTGTCAATTAAGTAATAGCCAAGAAAGTTTAAGGCCTCGGCATTGTTTGGATTTTGGGTAATTATTTGATTTAAAACTTTTTGCATTTTTTTATAATCTTTTAACTCGGATAAAGTATAAGCATAATTAAGCAAAAATTCTTGATTATCAGGTTGTTTTTGTAAAAGATTTTCAAGCACTTTTCTTGCCTGTTTATATTGCTTATTATCCTCTAACATCAAGGCATAATAAAAAGAAATTTCCACACTATCTTTAAAATCTTGGTAGGCCTGCTGCATAGCAAGAAGGGCTTTTTCTTGCTCGCCGGCTAATTTTAAAAGGTGCACTTGTTTTATTCTTAAAGCGGAATTTGTTTTAAAATCTTCACTTTGTTTTAAGTAATTTTCCGCCTGTAAATAATTTTTTTGGCTTTGCTCCCATAAAGATAAAAATTCGCAAGCGCGCGCATTTTTTGGGTTTTGCTGATAAGCGCGCAAGTAATATTTTTTTGCTTCCTTCGGTTTATTTTGCAAAGCATAATAAGCACCGATTTTAATTAAATCTTCTTCGGTCAAAATGCCTTCTTTATCCATATCAGCGTAAACTTGAAGCATTTTATTTATATCTTTATTTATCTCGTAAATCTTTGCTTTGGCAAGGTAAAATTCCCGCGTTTGAGGATGTTTCTTAATTGCATTATCTAAAGTTAATATTGCGTTTTGAACCTGATTTTCATTTAAGTAAATTTGCGCAATTTCCATATTAACAGGCATATATAAAAGATTATTTTCTTGCTCAAGTTGTTTTAAAACTTTTATTGCTTCATCTTTATCTATCGTGTTTAATAAAGTTAAATATTGCATTAAAACAAATTGGTTTTGTGGGTCTTGTTTTAAGGCCTGGCTATAATATTTTTGCGCTTCTTTTAGGTTGCCTTTTTGCCAGGCAAGTTGGGCGCCTAAAGCAAGGGCTTGGGCTTCTTGCGGGGCAGCGTTAAGATATAAAGGAACATATTTTTGCATACAATTATGATTTTGAATGTGAGTGCATAAAGTAGCTAAACTTTTAAGCAAAGTTGTATCTTCTGGCGAAAGGGCGTAAAGTTCTTCATAAGTCTTTATTGCTTCTTTTGGATTTTCTCTTTCCTGGTAAATTGCTTCGGCAAATTTAGTCAAAAAATCTTTTGTATAAATATCTTTATTTTCTTTTTGCGCTTGCTCTGTTTGGGCAAAAAGATTTAAAGATAAAATTGTAAAAATAAAAAATAAAAATAGTTTTTTCATAATGTTTTATAATTTACTTGGCGCCGTAAAAAGCATTAATTCGCCGTCAATTTTTCCCTCATAAAAATTCTTGCGGATAGCAACTTTTTTAAAACCGAAATCTTGATATATCTTTTTTGCTTTTGTGTTTTGAGTGTTAACTTCCAAAGTTATTTTTTTTACATTTTTATTAAGCAAATAAGTTAAAGCAAAACTTAAAAGTTCTGTGCCGAAATGTTTGTCTTGCAGGCTTGGTAAAATAGCAAAATTTGTTAACTCTGCCTCATCTTGATAAACACGAAAACAAACAAAGCCAAAAACTTTTTTAGTATCCGCTGTTGCACACAAAAAAATTTGCGCGCAAGTTAAATTTAATTCTTTTTCAAATTGTTCTTTTGTCCAAAGTGCCGCACCTGATTCTTTAGCAATATCCGCTAAAGTTTGCGTGTAAATTTTATCTTTGCTAGTAGCAAGAAAAATCATTTATTTTAATCCCTTTTGTAAAGCCGTTAATTCAAAACGCGCCGGCTTTAAATAAAGCGGTGTAAAAACATCTGTCAATTTTTGTTTGCCGCAATATTTTGGCGCAAGTTTTGCCATTGTTTCAAAAGAAATTTTATTTAATTTACCGGGTGCAAAAACTGCTTTTTTGCAAGCAAATATTTTATTTAAACTTTGCCCTTCGCCGCCCCAACCGCAAATAAATATTGGCGTTTTTTGTTTTTTAAGTAAAGTGGAAATTTCTTCTTCTGTAGTCCAAATTTCTTTATCCTTAAAACTTAAGAAATATTCCTTTCTAAAAGCAGGTAAAATAACCATAATATCGCCGTATTCTTTTTTATATTCTTTGGCGTTTTGCGCTTGATATTTTAAAACATCAAACACACTTAAACTTGCCACTTTTACACCGGCAAATTCTTTAAGCATTGATGCAAGAGTTATGCCGATTCTGATACCGGTAAAACGCCCCGGCCCTTTAACAAAAAGGCAAGAATCAATATCCCTTAACTCTGCTTTAAATTTTTTAAGTAAATTTTTAAGCAAAGGAAATAAATAATTTTCCTGCTTGATACCTTGTTTGCTTGCGCGGTAAAGTTTTTTCCCGTCGGTAATTGCGCAAGTTAAGGGAACAGAAGAACTATCTAAAAGTAAAGTTAAATTTTTCATTTTTTTAATTCCTTTTTATTTTTTTTGAAAGTTTTTCAAGCATTTTTTGATAAGTTTTAGTTGTTGCTGTTAAAACAATTTTGCGTTTATCTTCTTTTTGTAAAATAATTTCAATTTCCAAGCGGTTTTTTGGGAAAAAATCTGCCGCTGCACCGGGCCACTCGGCCAAGATTAAAGAAGTTTCATCTTCCAGCATTTCTTCAAAACCAAGGTTAAACATTTCCCCTTCTTCAAGTCTAAATAAATCAATGTGGTAAAGTTCCGCTTTGGTGCCAAAATACTTTTTCATCAAACTAAAAGAAGCACTTGTAATTTTATCTTTTACGCCGAAGAACTTTGCAATTTCTTTAACCATTATTGTTTTGCCAGCACCAATCGGCCCGCTGAAAAAAACAATATCCCCCTTGTTTAAACAAGAGGCAAGTTTTCTTGCGAAGTCTTGCGTTTCTTTTAAACAAGAGGAATAAAAAATCAATTTTTTCATAATTTTTATAAAACGTTTTTTAAGGAAATTTCCGGTAAAGGACAATCTTTTAAATCTAAATTTACAGCCGGTGCACTATCATCTTTTTGTGCTTTGCCGTCAACCAAGAAGTAATATTTATATTCCCCTTTTGGCAAAAATAAAGTTTTACTAAAAAGGTCATCAGATATTTTTTCAAGAGATAAAGGATTTTTGTTCCACGCCGTAAAATCGGCGCACAAAAGCACTTCGCTTGCGTCTTTAGCACTAAAATTAAATTTAACTTTTGTAAAAGAAACTTCTTGCTTGGTGTTAATCTCAAGCAATTTTTGTGTTTCGCTTTTGGCAATTAAAGAAGGGTTTGCCTTAGAAGTAAAATCAAAAAAATCGGCACAGGCATTAAGCCCGGCAAAAACAAAAAATATCAAAGCCGCTATATAAAAGAAAAGTGAAAAGAAACTTATACCTTTACATTTCATTTATAAACTCCCTTATTCTTAATTTTGCGCCTAAATCTTGAGCAAGTTTTTTAGTTTTTTCAACATCAATATTTTGTTTATCTACGATAGAAACAATAGTGCTTACCTTTGGCGCACAGGCACGCACAAAATCAAGCATAGCTTGGTAACCTTGCGCGGCATATTCCGGCTTTGGGCGAACAATCTTTTGCCACTCTTGCGCGTTTGGGGAATTTAAACTGATAGAAACTTCATCAATATTTTTAGCCAAATCGCCTGATATATCACGCCCGTTAACAAGACTGCCAAGCCCTATCGTATTTAAACGCAGTTTAATTTGCGGATAAAGTTTTTTTATTTTTTCGGCTGTTTCAAGCAAAACTTTTAGACGCATAGTTGGCTCGCCATAACCGCAAAAAACAATTTCTTTAACAGGTTCTTGCTGCATTTCCCTTTTTAAAGCGGTTATAACTTCATCAGCAGTCGGCTCCTGCCCGCACAAGTTTAAATCGTATTTATCAAAACGCATAGCAAATTTCGTTTTAATACAAAACACGCAGGCGTTAGGACACCTGTTAGTAAGATTAATATAAAGCGCGTCTTTAAAACGATACACTATTTGTTTCATATATTTATTATAGCATTTAGAGTCTATAGCGCGCGCAAGTTTTATAGTTTTTAATAATTTGATATAATTTAAGTGTAGTTCGTTTTTAATTAGGAGAGGTGGCCGAGCGGTTTAAGGCGTTAGTCTTGAAAACTAATATACGGGAAACTGTATCGAGGGTTCGAATCCCTCCCTCTCCGTAAAATTTAAACCTCACTTTTGTGGGGTTTTTTAATTTTTACGAGTTGGAAGCAATGGCAACTGCTTGCCGTTGCGTAGGGATTCGAAAGGCGGAGCGATGTTTTTGTTTGAGGTGCTTTTGCACCGAAAGGCAAAAACCGCGAGCCCGGGCTGGAGCAAATTTCGTAAGAAATTTGACGAAAGCCGAATTCCCTCCCTCTCCGTAAAATTTAAACCCCGCTTTTGTAGGGTTTTTAATTTACATCAACTGGAATAACTATAAAAATAAGCTATAATTAACCTATGGCAAAGCAAAATAATAAAGAAAAGAATAATATGGAAATTATTCTAGAAGAATTAGGCCCCAGATTTAAAGATTATAAAAATTATGCCTATCAACCTTCTGATGAAATAGCTATTTTAAAAGCTGTCCTATTAGCAAAACATAAACGTTTGACAGAGTCAAACAGATTTAGACAAAACTATAATTTTACCCTTATGCAAAATTCAAAAGAATCTGTTGAAAATATCTTAGAGCGCGCCATAACACTAACTAACAATAATCAAATGAAAGATTCTTTTTATAACCAATATCCATTTGACAGAGGCCAGCATATAGACTTACTACACAAAACTAAACAAGGTTTTGAAGCAATAGAATTAAAACAATGGGCTAATGATAAAGATTCCCCCCTTTATGCCTTAATAGAAATTTTAAAATATTATTTTTTACTAATTAAAAAAGAACATCTTGAGTTTAAAAAAGAAAATCAATATCTTAAACAAGAACAGATTAAAGAATTAACAATTCTTGCCCCTTTAGAATATTACAAAAATTTTGATTTTTTAAATACTTTTAATGAATTAAAAAAATTGTCTGATAAACTTGCTGCTTATCTTAGTAAAGAAAGGAATATCCCTATTAAAATTTTCTTTAAATATTTTAATTTAGAGCCAAATATTTTTGAAAATATAAAAAATTCTTTAGTAGATAAAGAGGGTAATTCCTTAAAAAACAAAGAAAAAATTATAACCGATTGGACTTTTAAAGAAAATCAAGAAAAATTAAAACAAATAGAAACTAATTTACTATGGCTAAATTGGAAAACAATTTTTTAATTATTCACCGCGGAACAAAAGAAATTGGCGGTTCTTGCCTAGAAATAGCACAAAACCATACGCATATTTTATTTGATTTCGGTTTGCCTTTATCTTCTATGAAAGAAGAAAAAGAAAATAAAGAATACCGCCTAAATATCCCAGGAATTTATAAAGATAGCAAACAAAAAAATACAAAAATTAAAGCTATTTTTATTACCCACGCTCACCCGGACCATTATGGTCTTTTAAGCGAAATTTCGCCTAAAATACCAATTTATTTAAGCAGGGCAACTTATAATTTAATTACAAAAATTGCACCGCTTATTAAAGAAAACCATATAAAAAATCTTAATTTTAAAATTATTAAATCTAATGAAGAAATAATTATTAATAAAATAAAAATACAAGCCCTTGCCGTTGATCATAGCGCCCCTGAAGCCCTTGCTTATAAAATAACAATAAACAATAAAACTTTAGTATATAGTGGCGATTTGCGCGCCTATGGATATAATGCTTATAAAACAGAAAACTTTATTAAACAAGCAAAAAATGCCGATTATTTAATTTTGGAAGGCACAACACTTGGCAGGCAGCAAAAGCCCCCCTTTTTAGAGAAAGATTTAACAAAACTATTAGAAAAAGAATTTAGTAAAAATAAACTTAATTTAATTTACTTTTCCTCTCAAAATTTAGATAGATTTGTTTCCGTCTATAAAGCTGTGCGCAAAACAAAAAAGATTTTGGTAATAGATCCTTATACTTGTGCTGTTTTGGAAAATTTAAAAACTCTTAGCAAAAATATTCCGCAATATTTTTGGCAAAATATCCGTATCTATTTTGCAAACAATAAACAAACTGCGAAATTAGATAACAAAATATTTACTTATAAGAAACAAAAAATTACTTTAAAAGAAATTTTAGAAAATCCTAATAATTTTGTTATAAAAGCCAATTTTAATATAACACAAAAAGTTATAAAAAATATAAAAAATATCAATTTAATTCATAGTGCTTGGCAAGGTTATCTTACGGAAGATAATATTTTTATTAAAATTGCAAAAAAATACAATTTAAAAATAAAACAAATTCACACTTCCGGACATGCTGATATTAAAACTTTACAAAGAATAGTTCAAGGTATAAACCCAAAACAAATTATTCCAATTCATACAGAATTTACCAAAAAATATAAAAATTTTTTTGGTGATAAAATCACACTATTAAAAGATGAACAAATTTTACCTATATAATCTTATTTTCTTGTAAATATTTTTCTAAAATTTCAGCGGCATTTTTAACTTTATCAGCACAAGGCCTTTTGGCATAATATTGGGCTGTTCTTTCTTGTGGAATAGGGCTACTTGGCCCTTCTGAAAGTCCTAAAAGTTCACGACAAATAATTGAGCCGTTTTCTTTCTTAAACTCTTGGCAAATTTCTTGCACGCGGGTGTAAAATCTTGCTTTTTCTGCGTGATTTGTTGGGTCTTTAGGGGCATATTTTAAAGATAAAGCCATACACATTGCGCTAACAGCTCCGCAGACTTCCCTTTGACGGCCAAGCCCACCCCCAAAACAGGCAGAAAGTCTTAAAGCTGTTTGTTCATCAATACCAAGTTCTTTTGCAAAGGTGCAAAAAACTGCCTGAGCACAATTATATCCGTTTAAAAAAAGTTCTTTTGCTTGTTCACTTTTATTTTTCATTTTATTCCTTATTAATTTTACATGTTCCTTTTGAAGTTAAACAATATTTTTTAAATAATTTAAAACAGGGGCATCCGTGATATTTTTCATAAACTAGCATACAGGGGCAATTCCATTTTAATCCATATAAACACATCGCCACAATCACATAGAAAAAATAAAAGAAAACATGGTGTATATAAAGCCCTAAAAGGCCAAAAACAAACAACATCCCTGATTTAGAGCGATAAGAAAAAGCTGTTTTTTCCGGTTTTAAACTATATCCTAAATATAAATGAATAAATACAAGTCCGCCAAGCACGCTTAAATTAATTTGATGTGTAGCAGTAAAATAAAATAAAGTCAGTGCTATAATTAATCGCACTAAAACACTCCAAATACCCGATAGCGTAAGACTTAACATACGAACATTGTTTTGATAGAAAGTATAATCAGAATTTTTTTGAAGCAACAATTTTTCTTCTGCTTTAGCCCGTTTATACATTAAGGGCAAAAATACGACACTGACAAAAACAAGAGTAAAGGCATTGGCAACTAATAAACTTGCGCTCCAACACCATAATAAAAGGGAGGCATACATCGGATGCCTTGCCAAAGCATAAGCACCGGTAGTTTGTAAGGGATGCTTTTCCTTAATTTCTATATTATCAGACCATAAACACCCTATATTAAATTTAGCCCACAGATGCCATATTGTGGAAAATATCACACCTATGCATCCAACTATAAAGAAGAAATATTGTGCCATAAGCGGTAAATCTGCCTGCCCCCAAGAAGCAATCCAACAAGGGAAAAGTAATAAAACTAAAAGCAACATTTCTCTGGTAGAAAAAAAATGTTTTTTTTGCTTTTCAAGTTTTTGTAATTTCAAATGATGTTCGTAAAATTTCCATACTACCGCAGCTAAAAGAATTACACCTGTTATATAAACGAGTATAATTCCTATCAAAAATAAATGAGGATTTTGCGCCTTTTCACTTGCCTGCAACAACCAATTTATCATCTTTACGCCTCCAAATAATAAAAACACATATCGGAATAAATAAAATAGCCAACCATTGATATACACTTAAATTTGCAAATACTCGCGGTTCTATTCTCCAAAATTCAATTACAAAACGCATCAATAAATAGGAAAGCAAATAAATAGGAAATAATAAATCCGCTCTTTGTATTTTAAGGTAAAATAAATATAAACTTATTGCCAGGACAAATTGAAATACACTTTCTATTAATTGCACGGGAATAAAAAGCGTTCCCCCGCAACATCCGTTTAAATAACATCCTATTTTACCAAAACCGACTGCAACAGCTAATGGAATAACAAACCTTCCGCCAAAACCGCCCTTATTACCGCTACATTTTTTATATAAATTTATTGCCAAAAATGCTCCAAGTATTCCACCCATCACACTTTTGCCTTGAATAATAAAACCATGTAGGCCATAGGAAAGCCATATAGGCACTTTTGCCCCTAAAATAGTTCCTATAAAAGCACTTACATAAATAGGAAAGCGCACTTTTTCAGGCGGGCGCGGCATTTTTAATTTCCAAGCGACCAAAGCACCTACAATTATACCGATAAGCGAGAATAAAACATAAGCAAACATATTATTAAAGCGATACTAAACCTAAACAAGTTATAAAAAACAAAAATGGAATTGCTATTACTATCCCAATTATTATTAAAAAGATAATACCAACTGTTACCCAAACAGAACGAGATTTAGGTTCAGTTGAAGAAGTTTGTTCTGTTCCTTTCTGATTTTCAACTTGATTTAGAACTTGTGGTGATTCTTGCTGGGTTGAATCTTTATTATTTTCTACCATGTTATCTCCTTTTTTAAAGCATTATGAACACAAAATGGAATAACTTTGCCGTTGCCAACACTTACTCCCGTGCAACATTTTTGAGCGCGTTGCCAATCAAAAGTATCTGCGTCCATAAAATTTTTAACTATAATACGAACTATTTTCATATCTTTATGACAAGAGCCATCCCCTTGGGCAAATTCTTGCAGTTTTTCAAGCATAAAATTGCCCCCTAAAACCCGCCCGACAAAGCATTTACATACATTTTTTTTCATATAGTCTAAAATCGTTTTATCAAATGCTATACGATTAGAAATTTGTGTTTTACATTTAGAATAATCAACATAATCGCCCAAAGAATAAACTTTATCGCCTTGACAAAATAAAAAGCCCAAACTTGTGCAATTTTCGTGCGAACAAGGCAGAGGTATTAAATCTTTATACTTCATAAAGCCACTACCCGCGATAGCTAATAGTATATCTTCCTGTAAAACAGATGGAATAGCCGTTCCTACTGCACTACCGACCTTTGTTAATCGCTGAAAAGTAATACCGGAAATATGTTTTAAATCAACAGCTAATTTTAAAATGGCAGGTATTTCTTTTAAATTTCCTTGATAAACCGTAACAGCCAAACATATTTTTATTTCGGCTTTATTTAAGAGATTTAAAATTTTTTGTTTTTTAGATAACAAAGCTTTACCACGCAATATTTTATAAACCTCATCATCAAAACCATCAAATTGTAAATAAATTTCAACTCTGTCTTTGTGTTGCTTAATAAATTCAAAAATAGTCGTATCGGAAAGTAAATTAAGGCCGTTTGTATTAATTAAAATACGCCCAATATCTGCTTTTAATGCTTCCTGTAAGATTTCCTTAAATTGAGGATGCAACAAACATTCCCCCCCGCTAATTTGTAAAACATCTAAATGCCCTTGTTCAACTTTAAGTAATGTTTGTAAGCGAGCTTTAAATTCCGCTACAGAAATATAATGCTGTTCTTTTTTACCGAAATAACAAATAGGACAAGACAAATTACAGGCATCAGTTATCTCTATAAGTCCTGTGCAAATATGTTGTTTATGCTCCTCACACCAACCGCAATCTTGTCCGCAATTTCCGTTAAATTTTGTAACTGCTTTAAAAGGTTTACCCTCTACATCATAGGTTTTATCAAAAAAGCGCTTTGCATCTTTTGCGATTTTAACCAAAAAATCTCCATGTAACGGACATTTTTTCTCTAGCCACACTTCCGCCCCTTTTTTTACTTTTAGTGCCGGAATCGTCTTTAAACATTTTGGACATAAAGATTCTGTTTTTTGTTTCATATATTATTTTTCCTTATTTTTATAAATCATTTCTTTAAGTTTAACATAATCTATTTTGCCTGTTCCCATTAAAGGTATTTCTTCGGTAATAATAATTTTTTTGGGAACGGCAAGTTCACTAAGGCCACTTGTTTTAAAATTAGCCGAAATATCAGCGCGGGTAGCTTCTTTACAAGTAGTAAACAAAATAAGTTGCTCGCCTTTTCTTTCATCAGGAATATTTACAACTGCATTCATTTTGTTAGGCCAAAGAGTATTGATTTGTGTTTCCACCGCTGTTAAGGAAATCATTTCACCTGCAATTTTGGCAAAGCGTTTTGCACGACCAAGGATAAAAACAAATCCGTCTTCATCAATACGCACAATATCGCCGGTATCATACCACCCCTCTTTAGGGGCCTCTAAAACACCGGGTGCGCTATCGCGCACATAACCGGCCATAATATTGCCACCTTTAACAAGGAGTTTGCCCCCTTCTTCAACACCGGGTATTTTTTCAAGTTTATATTGAATACCAGGCAAAAGACGGCCCACACTGCCCCGTTTAAAGAACATTGAGGTATTAACCGCAAGAACAGGAGAAGTTTCCGTCGCTCCATACCCTTCCATAATACGCAAACCAAATTGGTCATAATATTTTTGGATAGTTTCTTCTTTTAATTTTTCTGCACCCACAACCGCTAAACGAACGGAGTAAAAATCATAAGGGTGCGCCATCTTTGCATAGCCGTTAAAGAAGGTATCCGTTCCAAAAATAATAGTAGCATTTCTATCATAAATAAGTTCTGGCACAATTCTATAATGTAAAGGCGATGGATAGAAAAACACTTCAGCCCCACTTAAAATAGGCAAAAGAGTGCCAACGGTTAAACCAAAAGAATGGAAAATCGGCATAGCATTAAAAACTCTATCTCTTATACCAAAATCAAGAACACTTTTAAGCTGTAAGCAATTTGCCTGAATATTTTCATGGGTTAAAACAACGCCTTTTGGCGTTCCTTCGCTACCGGAAGTAAATAAAATTACCGCAGGATCTTTTGAAGTTACTTTACCTCTTATTTTTTTATAATAACGATGCGGGAAGTAGGAAGCAATAAAACCTGTTATTTTATCTAAAAATGTAATTTGTTTTTTAAGATCTTCCAGATAAATTAACTTTAGGCCTGCTTCTTTAAGAGCTTTTGCTGTTTCAAGAAGTCCGGCCTGAGCCAAAAAAGTTTTAGAGGTATAAATATTCTTTATTTTAGCGGCCTTTGTGCAGGCAAGCATATTTTTTATACCTACGGAAAAATTTAACATACAAGGCGTAATATTAAAAGCCCTCATAGCAAAGAAAGCAACCACGCTAGAAGACATTGTCGGCATTAAAAGGGCTGCTTTACTACCTGATTTTTGATGTTTCGCGATTTGTTTGCCAAGCACAAATACGGCTGTTAAAAATTGGCCGAAAGTAAGAGGTTTAAAAGTAACATCATTTACTATTCTTTTTTGACGACCAACAAGTTCATAAGCGTCTAAAAGAGTATCAAATAAAGTTTCGTAAATATTACCGGCTTCATACTTCATATTAGCCATAAGGTCATAAAGAGCTCTTGAAGTTGCCAAACGGCGTGCTTTACCTTTAATATTCTTTTTAATTTTTAAAGCTTTCGGAGGTAAAATTGTTATAGTAATTTTACTTTGTGGGCGTGTTTTTAATTGTGTGCCAAAACGCGAAAACAAAGAATATTGACTGCCTTCCAAATAAATAGGCAAAAGTTGTGCATCACTTTTATCTGCAATCATAGCAGGGCCGGGGTAAATTTTCATTAAAGAACCTGTTGTTGTTATGCGCCCTTCCGGAAAAATCACCACCCTTTTACCACTTTTAACTTCCTCAATAATAGATTTAACAGCCATTGGATTTGTTGGGTCAATAGGAAAATATTTTACTAAGTGTAAGAAAGGTCTAACCCACCACTTTTTGCTTACATGGGTATCTATAGCAAAATATAAACTGCTAGGAATATAGACCCATAATAAAACAGCATCTAAAAATGAGGTATGGTTTGCAATTATAAGGACATTTCCTTTTAAATTCTTATAATTTTCAAGACCTATCACTTTTACGCCGTAAATAAAATTCAAAACGCGGGTCATAATCATACGAATAATATGATGAGGTAAAAGTAAACAAATATAAATTGCCGCAAGCGCATTTATACAAGCAATTACAGCAAAAACTGCCGGAATACTCCAATTTAAACCAAGGAGTAATGCACAAGCACCACAACCAACAACCATAAATAAAGAATTAATAATATTATTTGTAGCAATAACGCGAGAGCGGGTTTTTTCGCTTGCTAAAAATTGAAGCATAGCATTTAAAGGCACAATATAAAGACCGCTGCATATAGCAAAACCAAGAATATCTATAGTAATACGTTTACCGGCAAAAGTGCTGAGAAAAGTTTTATAACTTATCGGCTCTATTGTAGAAATATAACCATTAGTTGCAAAAGCAAGATCTACTAAAAATAAAGTCATTAAAAGGGCACTTATAGGCACATATTTGCTTGTAATTTCCCCTTTAACTAAAAATTGACAAAGAACAGAGCCTATTCCTATACCACAGGAAAATAAAACATATAAAAAGGCAAGTAAATACTCATCTCCGTTTAAAATATTTTTTGCCAAAGCCGGCATTTGCCCTATTAAAGAAGTCCCTAACATCCAAAATAAAGAAATACCTAAAATACATAAAAAGATATCGTGATTTTGTTTGGCAAAGGACATATTCTTCCAAGTGCTACGCAAAAAATTTATATCAACTTTTAACTTGGGATTTGTTGCTTTTTGATGCGGAATAAATAAACTTGTCAAAAGGCCTAGAATTGCAGTTAGCAAAATAACCAGCGGTAAAAATTTATCATTTAAAATAAAAGTATGTCCCAAAATATTTATTTGATTACTAGCAATAACCAAAACGCCAAATATGATACCTTGTAAAACAGCCCCGTAAGTTCCCGCTTCTATAAGGCCATTACCTGCAATAAGTTGTTTTTTATTTAAAATATCCGGCAAAATACTATATTTTACAGGCCCAAAGAAAGTAGATTGTGTCCCCATTAAGAAAAGAACAAATAAAAGCAAAGGTATATTTGTTGTTAAAAAGCCAAAACCGGCAAGCAGAGCAATTAAGACTTCAGCCAATTTGGCAATTTTAATTAATTTATCTTTGCTAAATTTATCGGCAAGTTCACCTGCTATGGCAGAAAACAGGAAATATGGCAACATAAACAAAGCTACTGCTAAAGAAGTTATAACAGGTTTACTTTCAGCACTCATGGTTACAACTTTATAAGTAACAAAAGTTGCTAGTGCATTACGAAAAAAATTATCGTTAAAAGCACCTAAATACTGAGTGCAAAATAAAGAAAAGAAAGCACGATTAAAAAAAGTTTTAAGTAGGGATAGCATTGTTTATTTCTCCTTTTGTAAAGCAAAAAGCCAATTATTTAATATTTTTTCTGTAAAAGTGCGGTCTTTAGAGGGTATTTTTTCTGTCATAGAACGCACAAGTTTATCATAACCGGGCCAAAGTTTATCTATAAGATTTTGGCCTTTTTTAGTTATACAAATTATATTTTCTCTGCGACTAAGAGGATTTGTCTGGCGGGTAATCAAACCCGTTTTGACAGATTTTTCAACAAGTTTTGTTATATTACTTGCCGAAGCAATTAAATGGCTTGAAATATCTGCCTGTTTTAGCCCTTTACCATTGTTGCGGTAAGCAACCAACATCAGTAAATTAAACTGAACGGCAGATAAATTATAATTTGCTAAATAAAATTCTACTTTGGCTTGTAAAACATTATAAATCAAAGCAAGCACATAAGTAATATTTTCGTATTTACGCCCTTTGGCAGGATTAATACCATAGGAAGTTAAATCGTTCTTAATAGTTTCCATATAAATATTTTACTAAGAAACTATTTATCTGTCAAATGTTGTATTATTTAAATTGATAAGTTCTTTTATTTCCCTTTCTATTTCTTCAAGTAATTTTTCCAGAGTATAATCTTTATAATTCTTTTTTACATTATGAATAATTACGGAATCGGAGTTTATTTTAATTTCTTCTAAACCAGGCTCTTGTTTTTCTTTTTTTATCTCAAATTTAATTATTCCCTCTTTACTTTTCTTTTCTTCTTCTGTGTTCGTATCTTGCTTTAATAAATTTCTATATTTTGTCCAAAATAATCCATATATATAATTAAACAAATAAGATTTTAAGTTATCCATATAACCGCTTTGTAATCTTAAATAAGATTCAAATAATGGATTTATTTCTTCCTTGGTAAAATTAGTAAAAGTTCCCCAATTAAATTTATATGTTTTTTCACTTTTTGCGATATCTTCTTCCCACATATTTAAATATTTATTGCATTTTTCTAAAAATTCATTCAGATTATCTAAGTTTTTTCCTATAAAAGAAAATTCTTCTTTTTTAATAGCTATCCACTCCCCTATCTCTTGTTCTTCCAGATTACATAAAAAGTCTTTTAATTCTTCTTTACATCGCTTTTCTTTAATTGCCAACTGAAAAATTAATCTGTTCTCTGTTATTTTAAATTCATAAGCATATCTAGAATTTTTCCAAAATTTCTTATCAAATGTTAACCCATACCAAAAGTTTTTATCAAATTTTTCTTTACCTTTACATTTATAATTATTATCTAACCAGCTATCTATATTTCTTGTACCGAATTTGATTTTAGAATCCCTCTTTTTTTCTTGTATACAAAACGTTATACCATCTTTACTAATGCTTTTTTCTATAATATTCTTTATTGTTTCTTTATTGATATTACTTTCATTTGAGATATTATTATTTATATATTCTATTTTTGGATCTCTCTTTTCCCACTTACTTAACCATTTATTAATATCTTCTATTAAATTGTCGGCTTCAAAATCTTTTTTGCAAACAATCCACCAATTACCACATTCTTCTTTTTTATATCCATCCATATGATTAACTAATCTTTGTTCAAAACCATCCACAACTACTAACTGTAAAATTATTTTATTATTTTCGCCATTTGTTATAATCTCATAAGAATATTTAGACCTTGTAGGATTCCAAGAGTCTTTATTTTGGACATACTTATTTTCTAAGTGAGCATCCATAACTTCTGTACCAAATTTAATAATATTATCCCCCTTTTCTTCCTGTATACAAAAACTTATACCTTTCATTTTTTGTATGGTATCTTTTATATACTGTGCTAATTCTTTTTGTGCCTCTTTAAATTTTTCTGATTTATCCGAATTTTCCATAAAAAGGCTCATAATACCTTTATCTACTTTTAAATCATACTTTAGACTATTTTTATAATCTTGAACTATTTTATTTGTTTCTTGAGGAATTTCCACATTATTAAGAGCTTCTAAAATATCAGAATAAGTTATAATTTGCCAAATATCTCTATCTCCTTCATTTTCCGGCAAATTACCTGTTGGACTTAATTTTAAAAAAATTTTATTATATTTTCTATTTGAATATTTTGCGTTTATATGATTGTAATAAGATTCCAATTGTTTTCCATTTTCCCCCGAATATATTTTATTCTCTATAACAATTACCGGAATATTTTCCTGAATATTATCCCCTATCAATAAGAAATCCATTCTGTTCTTTTTTTTGCCGTTTTCATTTATTGTATATCTTTCCCTATAGACATTAAAAGATAAATTTTCATTAATATTTTTTATTTGTTCATTATTCTTATATTTTTCCTTTATAATACTAATTAATTCTTTGGAAAAAGCATTTCGAAGGCCGTGATTCTCTTTTGAATTTAAAAGATAGCCGAGTAAATTGCTATGCCTATTTTCATTAGTTTCTAGTTTAAAAACATGTAAAATATTTGGCTTTTCATAAAAATTTTTTGCATCATTTTTTATTGTTTCCTCGGTCATATCTTAATTCTCCAAAATTTTTATTTCTTTATACATTTAATAAAAAAATATATCTATACTTTTCATAATATCAAATTTAGCCTTACAAACATATCTTACTTTGACATTATATTTACTAAACTGCTATAATTTAAATATGTAGCACAATGTGTGCTACATAAACAAATAGGAGAACAATACCTTATATGTCTTATTCCCAAGGGACTAAACTACAAGATAAAATTTCACAAGAAATTATTGATTGTGTAAGTAAAATGGTCTATAAGGAAGGTTCAACAGGTATAAGTGTCCGCTCCGTATTAAAAGAACTTCATATTACTAACCGCGTTTTTTATAACAGATTCAAAAATATTGATGAGGTTTTGTTAATCATCTCTCAAAGAATTGTTAAAGAAATGCGCCAAAGCATTTTAACCCCTTATGATGAAAAACATAACTACCATCAATATATAATAAACATAGCAACAAATGTGCTGGTAAAAACTTACGAAGTAAAAAATAACTTTAGTGATTATATGTTTATTAGTGATATTTTAAATAAAGTAAATAAAGAATGGTGGGTAGAACATATTGTTGTTATTTTAAATTACGGAGTAAAAAACGGCTTTTTAAAACCTGTAAATACTGAAGATATTAGTTATGCTATTTGGTGTTTCTGCAGGGGTTTTAATGTGGATGCAATTAAAGGTAAATTAGATTTACAAGAAGCTTTAAAAATATTTAAAGTTGCTTTTACGGCCTTTATTGACGGACTTACTTTAAATAAAGACCCTCGTCCGCTTTTAAAAACAAAAGGGAAAAATATATAAATTAAGGAAAAATTATGAAAAATTTAACAAACTTATTTTGCAGTAAAAATTTAATAACCATTGGAATACTTGCATTAGCAAGCATCATTATCCTGTGGGGGTTCGGTGTTGATCTTTCAAAGGCCTGCAGTATTATTATACTGGCTTTAGTAGTGTTAATCGGTGCTTTATGGATTCATCACCCGGAAAGAATGGTCCGCTCTTTAGTTTATACTTATTTAAACTTGTTCTATAATATTAAAATTAAAGGTAAAGAAAACTTTAAAAAAGCAAAAGGGGCAACCTTAATTATTGCAAATAATAACTCTTTCTTAGACCCTTTAATCTTAGCTACCTATTTACCTAAAGATGTTATGTTCCTTGTAGATAGCAATATCGCAAAACGCTTTTGGGTGCGCCAGGCCTTAAAATTTGTAAATCACTTAGCCGTTGATAATACAAATCCTATGGCCTTAAAAACCATTTTAAATGAACTTAAAAAAGGCAAAAAAATTGTGCTTTTCCCAGAAGGCAGAATGAATACCGTAGGCGGTATTATGAAAATTTATAAAGGCCCTGCCATGCTTGCAGAAAAATCCGGCGCACAAATTTTGCCTATTTATATTCAAAATACTCAATATAGCAGATTTTCTTACTTCGGCAGGAAATTAAGACACCGCCCCCACTTACACTTTATTGTTTCCGTATGGCCACCGCGCGAATGGGATTTTGACCAAAATAAACCCACCCAAGAAGGTCGCAAATACGGCTATGCAGAAGATAAAATTTTTGACCTTTTAAATGAAATGCGTATGAGCAGTTTTGATACCGATTGCACCCTTTTTGAAGCTATGCTTGAAGGTTCTAAACTTGCAAGAAAAAAATCCCGCGCTTTAGAAGATGCCACCCGCAAACCGGCAAGTTTTAGAAAACTTATTATTGCCTCTTTCTTACTCGGTAAAAAAATTGCGAAGATGACAAAAGAAGGCGAGTATGTCGGCGTAATGCTTCCTAACTTAAATGTAACGGTGTTTACAATTTTTGGTCTTTTTGCTTATGGCAGAGTTGTTGCCATGATAAACTTTACTTCAGGTAAAAGAAATGTAATTTCCGCCGTTAGAGCTGCAAAAATTAAAAAAGTTATTACCTCTAAAGCTTTTATTGAAAAAATGCAATTTGACTTTTTAATAGACGCTTTAAAAGAAGAAAAAATAAAAGTTATTTATTTGGAAGATATTAATGAAACCGTTAATATTATTGATAAACTTGGTGCTGTGGCAAAAAGTTTTGCCCCTAACTTCTTCCATGATAAATACACAAAAAATCAAACGGCAGATTCCCCCGCAGTTGTTTTATATACCAGCGGTTCTGAAGGAACCCCTAAAGGTGTTGTGTTAAGCCATAGAAACTTAAATATTAACCGCTATCAATTAACCGGTGCTTTATTCTTAGATTTTAGAGATAAATTCTTTAATGCCTTACCGATGTTCCATAGTTTTGGGCTTGGTATTGGAACAATAGCTCCGCTTTTGATGGGGGCTTCTACCTTCCTTTATCCAACCCCTTTACACTATAAAGTTATTCCTGAACTTATTTATGATAGAAACGCAACTATCGCTTTTGGAACAGATACTTTCTTTAATGCTTATTGTAAAAATGCCCATCCGTTTGATTTCTACTCTTTAAGATATGCAGGTGTCGGCGGGGAAAAATTAAAAGATGAAACCTTTAAGGTTTGCTCTGAAAAAATGGGGGTTAGACTTGTTGAAGGTTACGGCGCAACGGAATGTTCCCCCCTTATTGCAGTGGATACACAACTTTATTTTAAACGCGGCACTGTTGGCAGATTATTGCCCGGTATGGAATGTAAAATAAAGAAAATTGAAGGCGTTGAAAAAGGCGGAGAGCTTATCTTGAAAGGCGGAAACCTTATGCTTGGTTATTTAAGAGAAAATAACCCCGGTGTAATTGAGCCCTTAAAAAACGGCTGGTATGAAACAGGTGATATTGTGGAAATTGATGAACAGGGCTTTATTTCAATTAAAGGCAGAGCAAAAAGATTTGCCAAAATTGCCGGCGAAATGGTTTCTTTAACTTCTGTAGAACAGGCCTTAAAAGAAATCTGGCCAGAATATGAACACGCTGTTTTAAGACTGCCCGATGCTAAACGCGGTGAACAACTTTTTGCTTACACTACCAATCCAAAACCAAATATGCAGGAATTGCAGGAAGGCTTTAAAAAACTTGGTTATAGTGAACTTTGGACGCCTAAAACAATTAAGCACTTAGAAGAAATTCTTTTGACCGGAACCGGAAAGTTTGACTATATTAAAATGGAAGAAAAAGCCAAAGCAGAACTGGCTAAAACAGCGAAAGCATAAAATTACATAATGTAAAAAGCCCCGTCTAAATAACGGGGCTTTTTTATTTGGGTTAAAACACTTATAAATCAGCTTTTTCTATTAAAGAACAAGCCTTTTCTATATCATCAACAACCAAAAATATTCTTGCTTGGGTATCTTCAACTGCGGCAGAATAAATATTATTAATATTTATTTTATTTTCTCCGAGTAGTTTGGATAGTTTAAATAAAAAACCGACTCTGTTTTTTGCTTGCAAACAAAGAGCATCTGTCCTAATTGCCGTATAGCCGTTTTTAGCGATAAGAGAAGGCAGGTTTACATCTTTTTCCCCGGCTATTACAAATTTAACAACGGCTGATTCATAGCGAACATCAGAAGAAATACCCACAATATCAAGCCCGGCATCGGCTATCATTTTGGAAAAGCGTTCCAAAGAACCAGGTTCGTTAACCAAAAACACGCTATATTGAATTACTCTTGATATTTTAGTCATTTTATTTTACCTCTATAATCTCAGTTTGTTTTAAATAATCTTCTATATATAACATTGCGATACAATCATCTTCGTTATACATTAAAACTTTACTAAGCAGGTTTTCATCCCCTTCAGTAAGCCATTTAGTAAAGTATACCATACTATCCATCGCCCCGCAATCATCTTGACGCCAATGAAAACCAAAAGCAGGGGCAGCCGCCTTTAAAGAAAGACTGGGCGATGGAAAATAGAAAGCTTTTTCCATAACTACTTTTAAGTCAACACAAGCACTTATTAATTTTTGCAAATCTTCACTAATAGCGGGATATTTTGAGCAAAGTTCCTTCATTTTTTTAACTTCATATTCCGTCCAATGATATAAAGCTGCTTTTTGGGGCTCGCCCATATAATCGGCAAATTCTTTAAAAATTTTTTCTTCTTCAGCTTCTGATTTTGCGATAAAAGAAACAAATTTCCCCGCCTCTTTATCCCAAACACCTATTAAATAAACAAAAGAACGGGTATCTTTTGTAAATGTTTCCGTAGTTTCAAAATCAAAATATAAATTGCGTTCTTTTGGGGGCAACGGGAAAAGACCCTTTTGTCTTAAAATCGGTTTATTATAATGATAAGCCAAAGCGTGATAATAAACATCTTGGGCAATATTACTTTTATGGTCCGGATCAAATAAAAGTTCTTTAATTTTATCAAGACCGGCATTAAAAACATCTTCGTAAGTGTTAATTTTATTTTCTCTTAAAATTGCTCTTTGGGCAGAATTTAAATGAGGTAGCAAAACTAAATCCTTTTTATCAAAAACATATTTATTGGCATATACTCTCCAAGGCGAAAGAGCGGCCTTTGGCGGTTTTTCTGTTTCTGGCACAAAAGAACCTTCTTTTATGGCTTGCCATTCAAGTAAATGTTTTTTTACTCTTTCTTCAAGACGAATACAATCAAGCATTTGTTCTTTACTTTTAAAAATAAATAAGGCCTTTGGCTCTTGATAATTTTGTATTTTATTTAAAATAGAACAAAGTAAAGCTGTTTGCATGGCATAATGTTCCTTCATACTGCCGGCGCGTTTTAATTGAACTATTTGATAATGATAAGGACCAAAAACACTTTGCCCTTGTGGCACTTTTTTAAGTAAATTTACAGAACCATAACAGCCAAATTCGCCACTTAAATCCCAAAGGTTTGCGCCGATAATGCCTTCCACCCCTTGGGCCATGGCTTCAAGAGTTTGTTTAAAGCGTTCTGCTTCGCTTGAAGCATTTATTATAGTAGTTGTCGCACAATGTTCGTGTATCCAAGAATCTCGGATATCTCTATCGGTTTTGCTGCGTAAATCTTCATATAAATTATCTTCTTTTACGGCTTCTTCTTTAGGAGCGTGATAATTGCACCAAAGACCGAAAGGATCTTGTAAAAGCAAAAAGAATTTACCGGCATTAAAATCTTGTTGACTTGGTGTTCTGCCTGCACTAAATTTATCAAAAATATCTTCTACTAAACTCATAAATTACTTCTTAATTACCTTTTTGTTTTAATTGATCTAAAATATTTTGTGCTGCCTCTACAATTTGAGAATTATTTTGTTTTCTAGCATAAGTTATTGCATACTGCAAATTAGAAATACCCGCTTGAACATTATTATTTTGAGCATTTATAATACCCCTGTAAAAATAAGAAGTAGCATCTTCTTTATCATAAGCAATTGCTTGGCTAAAATCTTTTAAGGCCTGATTAGGATTATTTTCCATATTAGCAAAACCACGCATACGATAAGCGTTAGAATTTTCCGGATTAATTTTAAGAGATTGTTCTATATAAGGTAAGGCCTCTTGAACTTTACCTTGCCCTATTAAAGTGCTGCTTAAGCCGTCAAGTGCTTCTGCCATATTGGGATTGTGCTTTAATGCTTCTTTATATCTTTGTTCTGCTAATTCTACATGGCCCAATCTAGCATGGGTAATAGCACTATTATAATAAGCGGAGGCCTCTTGAGGATATTTTTTAATCAAATTATCCCAATGGTTTAAGGCCTCTTGATATTTACCGCTGTTAAAAGCATTGGCCCCTTCAATAAAGTCTTTATCTTGTCTTGGAGAGGAAACCTGTTTACCTTCCCATAAATTTTGCATTTCTTGCGCTTGTTTTACCCCTTCTTTATTCCCCTGCGCTTGATATAATTCTTTAGCTTGCTGCATATCCTGCTTTGCGCCCTTTTTATCGCCAATCATCTCTTTTAAAAGGGATCTGTCATACAAACTAGAGGCATCTTTAGGGTTTAAACTAAGGGCTTTTGTATAATCAGCAATTGCGGCTTTGGGATCTTTTGCAGCCCTATTAATTTGTGCTCTTTGTCTATATAAATCAGCTTCCTTAGGATTAAGTTCTATTGCCTTATTTATGGCCTCTAAAGCACCTTTTATATCGCCGGTAGCTTGCTTTTTATAGGCCTCATCTTTATAATCAAGAAAAGTTTTTTGCGCCGTTTCCTGTTTAAATTTTTGCCCTGCCTGTTCGCGCATAGAAGCCGCATAAGATTCAAAATCAGGCATAACACCAGGTTCAGAACCAGCCCTTTGTCTTGCTTCTTTAAACTTTTCAAGCATACTGCTGGTATTTGATAAACTTGTCATAAGTTGGCTGGTATATTGTTTATTAAGGGCTTCATTGGAAGAAGTTTTAAAAACAGGTTGTTCTTGGGCACTTTGCTTGTTTGTTTGGGTAGAAACATTTTTATTGTTTTGATCTCTTTGCGCTACCATTGCACTTGCAACTTGATAAGCTTGATTTGCCTGATCAAGAGATTTTTTATTACCGCTTTTATCAAAGAGATTTGCCGCCTTTTTAAAATCTTCTTTTGCTAGGCCGTAAGAACCTAAATTGATATTGGCAAGACCTCTGTTAAAAAAGTTTTCTCCTTTAGAAGAATCTAAATTTATTGCCACAGATAAATCACGCCTTGCTGCTTCATAATTGCCAAGCATATAATTAACAGCACCGCGATTCATATATGCTTGAGTATTACGGCCATCATAATATAAGGCCTTATCGTAAAAAGATAAAGCTTCTTTAAGTTTGCCGTTTCTAGCAAGATAATCTGCTTTTTGCTGGTAGGCATTAGAATCGGTAGGATTTAACTCTATATATTTATCTAAAGCTTCTAAAATATTTAAAGGATTTTTAAGAGCGGGTTTAGAATCTGTCTTTTCCTGAACTGAAACAGCAGGTTTATTTGAAACTAAAGTATCACTTGTTTTTTGAGGAAGTGAAAAGAAAACTGCTAAAGTTAAAATAACACCTATAATAACACCTAAAATAACTTTCATAATCTATATCTCCTCTTTTGCTGTGCTATTAGGACAGCGATTTTTGAGTAAACAATTTGCACAATGCTCCTGATTGGGTTTAAATTCTTCTTTTAAAATAAGTTCGCCCGTCTTAATAAAAGTTTCTAAAATTTCTTCTTCGTTAAAATCTTTAAAATCGGCACTTGCTTTTGTATTATTGGAAACGAAATAAATAGAAGCTTTGCCTTCCTTCATATTCCAATATCTTTTTGCACCGACACTATAGATGCCAAGTTGTAAAGAATCTTTGGCTTTAAAATCTGTGGGAGGTTCTAAATCTGTTTTATAATCAATAACTTCCCAAGTATCTTGCCCGATTTTATCTATGCGATCAATTTTACCGCGAATAGTCCATTCTTCATAGTCAAAAATAAATTCTTTTTCGGTAGAAATCACTTCACTCTTGCGCTGGGCGTCTTTTTCAGCATATTCTTGAAGCATTTCTTTACCTTTAAGGTAATATTCCATTTGCTCTTGTGCGCTTTGATATCCGCCACTAATAAAGTATTTGTTATAAAATTTTAAAATGCCGTTAAAAGATTTTGTAGAGTGATAGGCCTCTAAAGTCCTGTGAACACTAACCCCAAGAGAACTTGCCGCAACAAGGCCCTCTTTAAAACCTTTAACATATTTTTGTTTAAAGAGATAAGGACACTCTTTATAAGTTTTTACTTTGGAATAATTAAGTTCACGCGGTTTATATTCAAACATTTTTGTGCCTTAAAAAATGGACTAGCGTATCGCCATATTTTTCTTCTCGGAAGATTTCAAAATCTTCTGGCACTTTAAAAGTTTCTTTTTTATGATGTTGGGCAACGATAAGGCCCTGTTTTGAAAGAAGTTTACAAGCAGCTATTTGCTCCAAAACAGGTTCTGTAAAACTTAAAGGGTTATTTTTAATATCCCTATAAGGCGGGCCCATAAAAATAATATCAAAACCTTCAGGTGTGTTATAGGCACTTAGCCATTTAAGAGGTTTTAACAAATCACCTTTTAAAACTACGGCTTTATCTGTAAAACCAAGATGGTCAAGATTGCGTTTGACATTTTTAATACAAGCAAGTTCCCAATCTACCATAACAACCTTTTGTGCTCCGCGGGAAATTGCTTCCAAAGAAACATTACCCGTTCCACAAAATAAATCAAGCATAAAAGCGCCTGTTATGCGAGGGCGCAAAATATCAAATACCGATTGTTTAATTCTATCAGAAATCGGCTTTACAGGTAATTTCTTTGATACAGAAAATATCTTGCGTCCGCGCGCTGTGCCGGCAATAATTCTCATTATATATGCGCAATGCCTTCTTTTATTGCATAACGAATTAAATCTGCCTGTTTATGCAATTTTAATTTATGCATAATATTGTTTCTATGCACATGAACGGTATTTAAAGAAAGGCCAAATTCATCTGCAATTTTACGGCTGGAATAGCCTTCCGCAACAAGTTGTAAAATTTCTTTTTCTTTAGCTGTAAGAACATGAGCGCTTTTTTTACCGCTTGCTTTATTTAAAAAGCCCTCAAAAACATAATTGGAAATACTGGAACATAAAAAGAATTTATCTTTACAAACATCATCTATTGCATTTAGAACTTCGTCTATAGTAGATACCTTTATTACAAAACCGTTTGCTCCGGCTCTGATGGCTCTTTCTACAGAAATTCTATCATCATACATACTTAAAATTATTACTTTTGCCTCTTTTCTTATTTTTTTCAATTTTTTTGTAGCTTCTATCCCATTTAAAAGAGGCATGGAAATATCCACAAGGAAAATATCCACTTTTAAACTTTCCGGTAATTCAAGCAATTCCTTGCCGTTTGAAACCTCTGCAACAACTTGAATATCTTTTCTCTTTCTTTCAAGAGCGGCTTTTATACCGCTGCGAACCATTACATGGTCATCTGCCAAAACTATATTTACCATACAACCTTCCTCATATAAGAGATTTTGGGACAACGCACACTTACTAATGTTCCTTTACCGCTTTTGCCTTTTATTTCAAAGTTTCCACCTATACAAGAAACACTTTCTCTCATACCGAGTAGTCCCATTTTTTTAACGGAATTTGATTTTATTTCTTTATAACCAATTCCGTCATCTTTTATCGTTAATAAAATAGAAGCAGGGGCTTCTTTCAAAGTTATCCATATATTTTTTGCCTGTGCATGTTTAAAAATATTATTAATGGATTCCTGAACACAACGATATAAAACAATTTTTACTTCTTCAGATAGGTTTACGTCTTCGGCTATTTGATAATCAAAATGGAAATTAAGGCCGGAAGAAAACTGCAAACTATCTATCAAATCTTTTATGGCGCAAACAATTCCGATTTCCCTTAATTGCGGAGGGCGAACGGAAATTATTATTTTGCGCATTCTTTGCGTAATATTTTTAATTGTATCTTCTAATTCTTGAACTTTTTTTAAAGCAGAATCTGTTTTATGTTCCATTATGTCTGCTTTTAAAATGCTTATAACAGAATTTAATAAAACCGCCCCGGAACCTACTTCATCATGAAAAGCAGAGGCAATTTGACGTTTTTCTTCTTCTCTAACTTTAATTAAAAGACGGGTAAAACTATCCCCTGCCTTATCAGCAATAAAAATATCTTTTTGTTCCCCCATATTTACCCCTTCAAGTTGTTTGACTATGCAAAAGAGACTTTCAACTTGTTCAAAATTTTTTTCTAGGGGGATTAAAGTTGATTCATAAAAAGAAGTTTTATCTGCCATTAAAAACCATTCATAGACAATTCGGTTATTCTCAAAAGCTTTTTTGTGAGAAAAACCATGTATATCATTTTTGGCTAAAAAAATCTTTTTATCTATTTTACCAGAGGAATTATCATACAAAACCTCTATTTTGCCCCCTTTATATAAACGATAAACATAAATATATTGTGCGTGGGGAGCAATTTCTGTAAAAAGATCGGTTTGAGTATGATGTTTTGTATCTAACATAAATTAAGTCTCTATACTTATTATATATTATTTTGACATTTTTATTTTATCTTCCATAATTGCTATAATAAAAGTAAATGAAGATTTTAAAATCAAAAATATTTATTTTTTCTTTTATAGGATGTGCGCTCTTACTTATTTTAATAAGCGCCTGTTCTTTATATGTTATTTTATCGGGTATGCCCCCCGTCTATGAACTGGAAGAGTATACCCCATCTCTAACAAGTAAAGTATTTGATAGAAACGGCAAATTAATTTATGAATTTTCTGTAGAAAAAAGGCAAATGGTGCCCCTTGATGAAATACCGGTTGATATACAAAATGCCGTAATTTCTATGGAAGATAGAAACTTTTTTAACCATGCGGGATTTTCCATAAAAGCCATCTTGCGTGCTTTAATTAATGACGTTGTTTTACGTAAAGCGGCGCAAGGCGGTTCAACTTTAACCCAACAACTATCAAGAGGAGTCTTTTTAAATAAGGAAAAAAAGATTATCCGTAAAATAAGGGAAATCTTCCTTTCCGTTCAAATTGAAGCCCTTTTTAGTAAACAGGAAATTTTAAAACTTTATCTAAATGAAATTTATTTAGGAGAAGGAACTTACGGCGTAAAAGCAGCCGCAAAAAAATATTTTGATAAAGATTTAAGCGAGTTAACCCTTGGCGAAAGTGCTATGCTTGTAGGTATTATTCCTTTGCCAAGCCGCTATAATCCATTTGCAAATCCGGAAATGGCAAAAACAAGAAGAGCACTTGTTTTAAATTCTATGGTGGAAACAGGTTTTATTACTAAAGAAGAAGCCGAAAAAGCAAAACAGGAACCTTTACCGACACGCGCCTCCGTAACAGCTGATAAGCCAGGTCTTTATTTTATTGAATATGTCCGCAGAATTTTAGAGCCCAAATATGGCGTTGAAACCTTCTGGAAAGGCGGTTTAAATATCT